>Ga0233403_10001040_pt1 | contig 13053 bp, 8 predicted proteins | sample Na_oxic_1_MG_FD_179866 | JGI IMG/M metagenome (GOLD analysis project Ga0233403, IMG submission 179866) | Seawater microbial communities from Saanich Inlet, British Columbia, Canada - Na_oxic_1_MG | ecosystem: Environmental > Aquatic > Marine > Inlet | place: Canada: British Columbia | collected...
TTTATTGATTTTTAATTTGCACATTCGACGTTAAAGTTTTTGCACGCCAAAACTTTGAAAGTTTTACAAGTGTTTTTTTAGCTAAAAGTTTCGCTTTAGGCACTTTTGCTTGAAGATTTGTTTGCTTGAGCGCGTAAATACTAAAAAATATAAAATTCTCTCAATAAGTATTTTAGAATATGATGGTATGGATAACGATAAATTTGGTACAATTGCGTTGGATTTAAAGTATTGGTTTAAGGTTTTCTCATTCTCATGCTTTTTCTAACGAGGTTTGGCGACAAATAAGTCGTGGGGCATGAATGTTCTGATAGTTTGCGATAACGTTAAAAACGTGGGTGAGCGGCATTAATCCAGTACTAATAATTCTTAATTACTTGATTTAGCAAAAAAAGTCAATAACGAATCAAGAGGCGATAAATATCCTACTATTAACTTTTTTTTGAAATAAACTTGTTATTTAACAAATCTTTATCCAATTGAGTTAATCTTTGGGCTGGTACCTTAATGAGCTAAGTCCTTGATTTTTATTATAGCTATAGATTATAGTTATAGGTATTTTCAATGGGTTACGTTTCTGTAGGGACAAGTCTTTTGAACTTGTTGATTGAATCAATCATATTTTTAGCAAGAGTAAAGTTTATTTCTGAAATAACCGAAACCTAACAGTTAATCGCACGCAGTCTGGTATAAGTCGTTCAACAACAGTTTGTTAACATTTTTTTATAACGGGCCTAAAAATCCCAAAAAATGTTAAAAGACTTATTTCTTTAAATCAAAAGGAGAATCAAACTATTATGTCAATAGAACTAATACTTCCGTTGCTCTGTGCTGTTGGAGCGTTAGTATATGGTGTCATATCAATCAAGTGGGTTTTGGCAAAACCGGCCGGCAGTGATCGTATGCAAGAAATTGCCGCGGCCATTCAGGAAGGAGCCAATGCGTATCTGAATAAGCAATATACGACCATTGGGATTGTCGGTGTCGTTATCGCTGCCCTCATTTGGGTAGGTCTTGGGTGGACCACGGCGGTTGGTTTTATTATCGGCGCGTTGAGTTCCGCTGCCGCCGGCTATATTGGTATGCACATTTCGGTTCGTGCCAATGTCCGCACCACTCAAGCAGCGTATGATGGTTTGGACAGTGCGTTAGCGGTGGCTTTTCGCAGTGGTGCCATCACCGGCTTATTAGTCGTTGGTTTAGGGTTGCTTGGGGTTGTTGGCTATTATGCCGTGCTGCAAGGGATGTTGCCAGAAGGCGAGAAAATGGTCGATCTCGCGCCGCTGATTGGTTTGGGTTTTGGCGGTTCTTTGATTTCTATCTTTGCTCGTTTAGGCGGCGGTATTTTCACTAAGGGTGCTGATGTCGGTGCCGACTTAGTGGGTAAAGTCGAAGCCGGTATTCCAGAAGATGATCCCCGCAATCCGGCCGTGATTGCTGATAACGTGGGTGACAATGTTGGCGACTGTGCCGGTATGGCAGCCGATTTGTTTGAAACCTATGCGGTAACGATCATCGCGACAATGCTGATCGGCGGTTTGGCCTTTGCTAGTAATCCAGATATGGCTAACCAAGCCATTTTGTTGCCATTAGTATTGGGCGGCGTATCTATTATTGCTTCTATCATCGGCACGTTTGCGGTAAAGGTGAATGAAGGCCAAAAAATCATGTGGGCTTTATATAAAGGCCTGATTGTATCTGCGGTGATTGCGGCTCTCCTATTTTTGCCGGTGACTTGGTGGCTGATGGGCGATAATGGTCAATATTCATTGATGAATATCTACCTGGCAGAACTCATTGGTTTAGCCTTAACGGCGGTTATTATGGTGGTGACTGAATACTACACCGCCACCGAATTTAGTCCAGTACAAAAGATTGCTGAGGCCTCTAAGACTGGACATGCGACCAATGTGATTGCCGGTTTGGCTGTTTCTATGGAAGCAACCGCTTTACCAGTATTAGCCGTTTGTCTAAGCATTGGTGGCGCATATTATCTGGCCGACTTGTATGGTATTGCGATTGCCGCGACCTCGATGTTGTCCATGACCGGTATTATTGTCGCGTTGGATGCTTATGGTCCAGTAACAGATAACGCCGGTGGTATTGCCGAAATGGCGGAATTGGATGATAAAGTTCGCAGTATTACGGATCCATTAGATGCAGTGGGTAATACGACTAAGGCGATTACCAAAGGTTATGCGATTGGTTCGGCCGGCTTAGCCGCTTTGGTACTGTTTGCCGATTACAAACATAAAGTGGGCGATTCAGTCAGTTTTGAGTTATCTGATCCGATGGTGATTATTGGCCTCTTTATAGGCGGCATGATTCCGTTCCTATTTGGCGCGATGGCGATGAAAGCGGTAGGCCGTGCAGCCGGGAGTGTGGTGGAAGAAGTGCGCCGCCAATTCAAGGAAATCCCCGGTATTATGGAAAAAACGGCTAAACCGGACTATTCCAAAGCCGTTAGCATGTTGACCAACTCGGCGATTAAGGAGATGATTGTTCCGTCCTTGTTACCGGTGTTGGTGCCGGTTGTGGTTGGGTTCGCGCTAGGGCCGAAGGCGTTGGGCGGTTTATTGCTCGGTACCATTATTACTGGTTTATTTGTCGCCATTTCTATGACCGCCGGTGGTGGTGCGTGGGACAATGCCAAGAAGTATATTGAAGATGGTCATCATGGTGGCAAAGGCTCCGAGGCGCATAAAGCAGCCGTCACCGGAGACACCATTGGCGATCCGTACAAGGATACGGCCGGCCCGGCAGTGAATCCGTTGATTAAAATCATTAATATTGTTGCATTGCTGATTGTGCCATTAATGATGAGCTGGTGGGGTCATTAGATGGAGGCGTACAATTGGGGCAACCATAACTTGTGGCTGCTTCTTTGAAAATCAGACTACGATAAAAACCAAGTTTCTTGTACAAGAAACTTGGTTTTTTTTTCATACCTATCAATGAAAATTTTCCGTCAAGTCTCAACTCCCAACAATGATCATCTGTTTTTGCCCGACTTTTGTAATGCGTACACCGTGTTTATTGGTATCCTTGTAACTGAACTACTGGCTTTTGTACTCGTGTTAGTGCCGCTGAATAGAAGTGGAGATGATTGGAATTATCTGAAAAAGGACTTTCTCAATGATTTAGCAATGATTTCCCTATTTTTGCAGTGGGTAACATTAGTTGGTATGGCTTTATTGTGTGTGATTCGCCGTTGGTTAGTTCGATTGAACAATAATATTGTTGCCGGATTAATAAGTTATTTGCTGATTTTGCTTGTGACTGGAGTGGTGAGTGAATTGGCTTGGTATTTGAATGACTCTATATTATCTATATCCCCCGCAGCGGCTACCCGTCATCAGTTTTTTTTGTCGCGCAACCTTGGAATGAGCGCGATCATCAGTGCCATCGTCTGGCGTTATTTCTATATTCAATACCATTGGAAAAAAGAAACGGAAGCTTTAGCCAGTGCCAAAGCCCAAGCTTTACAAGCGCGTATTCGTCCCCATTTTTTATTTAATAGCATGAATACCATCGCCAGTTTAATCCGTTTTGAACCGGAAAAGGCGGAACAGATGGTACTGGATTTTGCGGACTTATTTCGAGCCAGTTTGGCAGATGCGAAAACGATTGTGACTTTTGAGGAAGAACTGGCATTATGTCGGCAATATTTAGACATCGAAGCCTTACGCCTTGGAGAACGTTTGCAAGTGGTTTGGCAATTAGATAATATTCCAAATGAGGCACGACTACCACCATTATCCCTACAACCGCTATTGGAAAATGCGGTTTATCATGGCATACAACCTTTGTCCGACGGAGGCACAATTACCATTAGCGGATCATTTGATGGTCAATCCATTCATATCAACATCGACAATCCGATGGCTGAAACAATCTCGCGCAAACCCGGCCATCGCATAGCACAAGACAATATCCGACAACGTTTACAGATTTTGTATGGCACACAAGCAAAGTTGCAAACACAACAACGGGCAAATACTTACCACGTTACGGTCAAGATTCCTTATAAAAAGGAGTTACTTTTCGATAAATCCGAGTTTTTTGATTGAGAAAAATCATGATGAAAATACTGATTGTTGATGATGAACCATTGGCACGAAAGCGTCTGCAAGCTTTAGTGGATGAGTTAGGTATGGGAGAAGTAGTTGCTGAAGCTGGTAATGGTAGAGAAGCTTTAATGATGGCTCCGATTTATCAGCCGCAAGTGATTTTATTAGATATCCGTATGCCGGCAATAGATGGGATGCAAGTCATCCAGCAGCTCACTTCTCGGCATCCCGTTCCAGCCGTGATTTTCACGACCGCTTATAGCGGCCATGCTTTGGAAGCATTTGAGTATCAAGCGGTAGACTATCTGCTTAAACCGATTCGTAAAGAGCGCTTAGAACGTGCCCTTGAACGTGCCCATACTTTCATACAAAGTCAGTCAACTGCACCACCCATGCCAACTCCCGCCGCTCGTACTCATATTAGGTACTATCAACGTGGCGAATTGATTATGGTTCCAGTTAAGAAAATTTACTATTTTTCGGCCGACCAAAAATTTGTCTCGGTGCGTTGGACGGATGGAGAACTCTTAATTTCAGAAACGATAAAAGACTTACAACAAGAATTTGCCGGACAATTTTTACGCATACATCGCCGTACCCTGATAGCAATGGTACAAATCGCCAGTTTGTACAAAGATAAGAATGGGCAATATTATATTCGGCTTCGAGATATTCCAGAACAATTAGAAGTGAGCCGACGACACTTAAAAACCGTCAAAGAACTACTAAAAGATATGCGTATCCCTTATTCGGCTTAGATTCCCAGGAGTGCAAGGCGCACCTTGCACGATGTTAATTTTCTCGCAACTCCCTAAATAGAGGAACGGTCTCATCCGCGTGAAATTACGTTTTCAACGGAGGGATAGGGGCCGTTAATTTCTAATAAACTGAATGTCAAGTGTACGCATGTAAATTTGCAGACCGGCATCTTGTATTGGGAAAACATAAGCATCTTCATCAGATTCATTATAATGGGCATGCCACCAGCCTGGCGGAGTGACAAATACTGTATTGGATTTCCAGAAGGCCTTAACTGGATTAATAATATTACCTTCCCCATCAACTTCTTTACCAATCAAGGTGTAAACATCCGGCTTGGCATAGACTGCCAAATCAATTGCAATGGAGTTATGACGATGTGGTTTCTGTATCGCACCTTTGGGTAACAAATTGTATAAAGACCACATACTATGTGTCATGGTACGTGTTTTCTCACTGGCCGGATTACCTAAAATGATCCCAGTCCGGTTGCGATTTTCCCGGAGACCTGCTTCTCTAATTCGAGCAATTTCTCCATCAAAATATTCTTTGGAATAGAAAGTTGGCTGAAAACAAGGTTTTGACGGAACAGCGCCGATATAATTTAACAACGGGGCATCGTGTACCCAACAGATTGCGGCATCCTCATCAGCATGGTGTGTTGCACCTTTATTCATTGGTAAAGTGAAAGCATCACCTTGTTTCCAATCAAGTGGACCTTGTTCTGTCTCAGTATGCCCGTTACCCCGCATAACAAAGAAAACTTCTGAAGTCGAATTTGCAGCGGATTTAATACTGCCGTTTTTTTGTATGCGTATATAGTTGGCCAGCAAATTTGGGGTTGTGGCCGGATAAAGGGTGCCAATTTCTTCAGATAAATCTAGCTCAATAATACGTGTTTCACCTTCCTCATGTAATTGAGCGGGAAAAGCTTGAATTGGGATATTGGCAAGATTCGGGTTTGCAGAAGAACCATACTCCCAACTAAGCACTTGTTCTTGCCATTTTTCATTAACACTCATTGATTATTTCCTCTAATTAAGGCGATTTGTCCAAATATAATATACCACATTATTTGGGTTATAGTCACATAAATTAAGACCAATACCTCACCCGGAATATCTTAGGATGGGAATTTATGAACGGGTACTTCAGATTTAAGATTACCATTTTTAGAGTCCATCATCAAACAAAACATGATGCAGTCATTCTTGTCAGAGGTATTTAAATAAGTACCGAAAAATATAGTATGATTAATCCAGTTTGACCAACCCTGGATGCTTTTCTTATGCGATTATTCGCCTTATTCACAATCCACAACACTCTCAAAAAAATTAACAACAGTTGCTATGTTAACTTATCCTGAAATTGACCCAGTTCTGTTTCAATTAGGACCTCTCAAAGTACATTGGTATGGAATGATGTACTTAATTGGTTTTGCTCTCGCTTGGTGGTTGGGGTTACAAAAAATCAAACAACGGACACCAGCCATTTTCACCCCGCAGCAGATCAGCGATTTGGTTTTTTATGGTGCCCTCGGTTTAGTGCTAGGGGCACGAGTGGGATATATATTATTTTATGATTTGTCTGATTATATCGCCTCGCCTTTAAACCTATTCAAAGTTTGGCAAGGCGGCATGTCGTTTCATGGCGGACTCATTGGGGTTATGATTGCCATGTGGTTATATGGTCGCCAACTTGGGCGAGGTTTTTTTGAAGTCACTGATTTTATTATCCCACTGACTCCCCTTGGTTTATGTGCTGGGAGAATTGGTAATTTTATTAATGGCGAATTGTGGGGTCGCCCTACCGATTTACCTTGGGGTATGGTTTTTCCCCATGTTGACTCTCTTCCCCGTCACCCATCGCAATTATATGAAGCCGCGCTTGAAGGGATTATTTTATTTACCATTATGTGGCTTTTTTCTAAACGGCCACGCCCAACAATGGCCGTATCGGGACTGTTTTTATTACTGTATGGCACCTTTCGCTTTATGGTAGAATTTTTCCGTGAACCAGATACCCATTTAGGTTTTATCGCTTTTGATTGGATGACAATGGGACAACTGCTCACTTTTCCAATGGTTCTCGCTGGAATAATACTGATGAGCTTAGCTTATTACCGGCAAACGAGCAAATCGCCTGGCTGATGAAAGCCAAACGAATTTCTATCTGTTCTTGAATCGACAAACAAAAACCATGTTTTATTTTATATTTTTCCGCCTACTCAGTACACTCCTTGTCGTGTTAGGCGTGGTGACGCTCGTTTTTTTACTCATTCATCTGGTGCCCGGTGATCCGGTGCAAGCCATGCTTGGTGAGTCGGCAACGCCAACCGATTTGGAATCCTTGCGACAAGCACTAGGCCTCAATCAACCATTATTGAGTCAGTGGTGGTTATATATAACCGATTTGTTGCAAGGCAACTTAGGCGAGTCCTTATATTCTAAGGAACCCATCATTGATATGTTGATTCAACGCTTTCCGGCTACTTTAGAGTTAGCCGCGGCTGGGCTACTGGTTGCAGTCGCCTTGGCGTTGCCATTGGGGAGTATCGCCGCGTTGCGTAAAGACAGTGCTTATGATAACGGTGCAATGGTATTTTCTCTGTTGGGTGTTTCGATACCTAATTTTTGGTTAGGGCCAATGTTAATATTCCTCTTTTCCCTGACGCTCGGCTGGCTACCGGTGAGTGGTCGGGAAAGCCCTACTTCGCTGATTTTGCCGGCCATCACGTTGGGCACCGCACTGGCGGCCATTTTAGCCCGTATGGTCAGAGCCACTTTATTAGAGGTATTGAGCGAGGACTATATTCGTACCGCCCGCGCTAAGGGTTTACGGGAGTCGGCAATAGTAATTCATCATGCGCTTCGCAACGCTTCATTGCCCATTATCACGGTGTTGGGGTTACAGTTAGGGACTTTATTGGGCGGTGCGGTGATTACTGAAATCATCTTTGCTTGGCCCGGAGTTGGACAGATGACTATTGAATCCATTCAACGGCGCGATTATCCAGCGGTGCAAGCGTGTATTTTATTGATCAGTTTGAGCTATGTGTTGGTCAACACACTGACTGATGTTATTTATGCTTGGTTAGATCCACGGGTGCGTTATGGTATATAAGTATCAAGTTATTATTCCGTCAATTTTGTTGTTGTTATGGTTTTTAATGACTGTATTTGGATCATTATTGCCTTTAGAACCTAATTTGATCACCTTATCAAATATATTACTGCCTCCTTCTTCGGAAGCTTGGTTGGGCTACGATGATTTGGGGCGACCTATTTTGGATCGGCTGATTATGGGAGCTAGAACTTCTTTTTTGGTTGCTTTTTGGGTCATTTTAGTGTCATTGACTGTCGGCACTTTGATTGGTAGCTTGAGCGGTTGGTTTGGTGGTTTTATCGACTTGGTGATTGTGCGCTTAATGGATGTGTTTTTGGCTTTTCCGGGGATTTTGCTGGCGATTGCGTTGTCAGGCATTTTGGGGCCAGGTATTGAAAATGTCGTATTTGCATTATCGGTTGTCGGTTGGGTCGGTTTTGCCCGCTTGGCGCGAGCGCAAACGCTGTCACTAAAACATCGGGAACATGTCCGGGCAGCGGTGGCGTTAGGTGCCAGAACGCCACGTATTTTGTATTACCATGTCATACCGTTATTACTGGCGCCACTTTTGATTGAAGCGACTTTTGGTATCGCTGGCATTGTTGTTGCCGAAGCCGGATTGTCGTTTTTAGGGTTAGGGGTACAACCACCAACCGCTTCATGGGGCAACATGATTCGTGATGGCACCAGTTATATGTTAGTAGCACCGCATATGGTTTTAGCGCCAGGGATTGCGTTATTGTTGATTGTATTATCGGTCAATATTTTGGGAGATAAGTTGCGAGATAGGTTGGATGTGAAAAGTCGTTTTTCTCAGCCGCTTTAGTTGGGAATGGAACTGAGGCAATTCCCAAAAAATAAAATACCAAGGGCAACCACAAGGGATTGCCCCTACATCATCAATGACCGTAGGGGCAATCCTTTATGGTTGCACCATAAGGGTATATTATTTTTTGTGAGTTGCCTGAAAAGGAGTACCAGGCTTACCTTGTACGAAAAGGAGCACAAGACAAACTTAAAAGACATTGATTTGAAAAGTCCGAATCAAAAATCGGCTTTTGTCGCAAGCTGGGAGAACAAAATGGCGATAATTAAATGGTCAGATGAATATAGCCTAGGCCTCAAAGTCATTGATAAACAACATCAGCTTCTCGTTAATATGATTAACCGAATGCACGAGGTGGTGACACTCTCTGATGGTACCGAGATGAGCCAGATTCGGCGTATTTTTGTCGAGTTGTCGGATTATATGGACAATCATTTCAAAACGGAAGAGGAGTTGTTGAAAATTTATCATTTTCCGGAGATTCAGTCTCATCGACAACAACATAATAAATTAGCAATGCAGTTGCTTGAATTACAGTTGAGTTTTTCAAAAGGCCACCGAAAAATTTCGTTAGAGTTGTTGGAGTTTCTAAATAATTGGTTTATCAATCATATTATGGTTTCTGACCAAAAATACGCTTCCTTTATTCTTGCTAAAAAAACACCTGAATCTTGAACATTTGACAAACTGTTTGTTTTCTTCATATAAACTACATAAGTTCAATGTTTTTATTGAGGTTTTAAACCCCGTTTTTAAAAAAACGGGGTTTTTTTATCTCCATTGAATTCTATCGACTTTCAGAAAAAGTCTAAGCTAAAGCTTGGACTAACGCCAAAGCATTTGCTGGGCACCGTCTGGGTAGTTGATTAGATAATCTGCCAAGCCATCGCCATTGCTATCTGGAATTGTTTCTATTCGGAGGTTTGTGGTTTTCTCCGAATCGCGTTGCATGATGAGGTAGTCCAGTTGGCCTTCGATGGTCATTCCGGCCCAGTTTAGGCGTAGGAATCCTTCTCTGGTCAGTTCGACTTGTTGAGCCTTTTCGAGCAAGACGGATAGGTTGGCTGGTGCTGGATAGAACAATTGTTCGCGTTTGTCCCCTTGTTCGTCAAGGTAGACGAGGAAAGCAGCCGTCGAGGTTCTGATTTGAAGGCCAGTTGGGGTGTCCTCGGCGATCACTTCGGAGGCCAAATTGGGTCTGGCACTGTACCAGATGTCGTCTCTTTCCATTCTTCTGATTTGAAGGTTGCCCAGGGGGCCTACGCGAATTTGGGTGAATCCCCGTTGTGCTAGGGCATCCTGTAGGGCTTGTGGGGCTTGGATGGCCGGTTGGGTCATGACTTCTATGTCAATATGGGTGTTGAAGCGTACTGCTTCGGCCATTTCAAGCTGTAGTCGCACCGGTTTGGTGAGTTGTTGCGCTTTGACTGGGTTGACGGCAAAGCGTATTCCGTCAATCTCGGCTTGTAGGTAGCCAAATAGATCGTTTTGGGAAACGGTCAGGTTGGCCTCTGCCAGTTCTGGGATGGCGTTGATGGCTTCCAGAATTCCTTCGCCGCCGACAATAATGTCTTCGGAGAGTTGGACATTAGCCGCCTGTTGAATATCACTTGGGGGGGTGATATTGGATAGGAATTGGCTGATATCTAAGCCGTTGGGTATGTCTTGTCGGTTGACGAAGCGAATGCCGGCACCCAGGTGGATTTCTTTTGGTAGTTGTACGCCTTGGCCGATAATGACGTTTGAGAGTTCGCTTTGGGGGGCGATTTCTAGGTTTTCCAGCCAGGCAGGGGCATCGTGATGGCCATAGATTTTGCCGATGAGTTTGCCTCCTTTGATATGGGTGTTAGCGGCCAATTGCAAGTCTTGGAGGTAGCCTCCGATTTGGCTGGAGTTGGTGATGGTACCGGCTAATGTGCCGCCAATCAGGGAGAAGCCACGGAAGTCGAAGTCTGCCATGGTGCCTTGGTTGTTGATATAGCCGGTCACAATTCCGCCTTTGAGGCTGCCTTGTGGTTTGATGGTTAGGTTAGATACCCAGCCGTGGTTGATGAGAGTCGTTTGCAGGATGACATTGGATAGGCTGCCGGTTTGATCTATTTTCAGGTCGTCGGTGAGGATTTGCCCATTGGCATTGCAGGCGATTTCCAGTGAGCCATTTGTTAAGCAGTTGGTACCCTCATTAGGGCCGACGTTTGGTGTGGTATCAGCAGCCACGGAAGTTGTCACATCGACTTGAGCAACGCTGGTTAGATTACCGCTACCGTCTTCAACAACTACTAAGATATCGTAGCCAGTTGAGCCGGTTAAGCCGGTGATATTAATAGAAGCTTCGGTGTTAGCAGCAAGTGTTAGGTTGCCAGACAGAGTAACAGCAGTATCGTTGCTATCTTGCCCTGCTTTCACTTGTTCCGCCGTCGGAGCGGTCACACCATCTACTAATACGATATAGTAGGCATTACCGTCTTCATTGGTTTGGACGAGCAATTCTAGCACATTGGACGTGACGTTGGCCGTTTTCGGATAACCGGTGGTAACGGTTGGTGCCGTCGTATCGGTAATCGTATCGGCGGAGGTTGTCACATCAATTTGAGCCACAGTGGTTAGATTACCGCTACCGTCTTCAACAACTACTAAGATATCGTAGCCAGTTGAGCCGGTTAAGCCGCTGATATTAATAGAAGCTTCGGTGTTAGCAGCAAGTGCGGCGTTGCCAGAGAGATTGACAGCAGTACCGTTGCTATCTTGCCCGGCTTTCACTTGGGCAGCGGTTGGCATGGTAGCACCATCTACTAATACTATATAGTAGGCATTACCGTCTTCATTGGTTTGGACGAGCAACTCTAGCGCATTGGACGTGACGTTGGCCGTTTTCGGATAGCCAGTGGTAACGGTTGGTGCCGTCGTATCGGTAATCGTATCGGCGGAGGTTGCCACATCAATTTGAGCAACACTGGTTAGATTACTGCTACCGTCTTCAACAACTACAAAGATATCGTAGGCAGTCGAGTCGGTTAAGCCGGTGATATTAATAGTAGCTTCGGTGTTAGCTGCAAGCGCGACGTTGCCAGAGAGATTGACAGCAGTACCGCTGCTATCTTGCCCGGCTTTCACTTGTTCCGCCGTAGGAGCGGTGGCACCATCTACTAATACTATATAGTAGGCATTACCGTCTTCATTGGTTTGGACGAGCAACTCTAGCACATTGGACGTGACGTTGGCCGTTTTCGGATAACCGGTGATAACGGTTGGTGCCGTCGTATCGGTAATCGTATCGGCGGAGGTTGTCACATCAATTTGAGCAACAGTGGTTAGATTACTGCTACCGTCTTCAACAACTACTAAGATATCGTAGGCAGTCGAGTCGGTTAAGCCGGTGATCTTAATAGAAGCTTCGGTGTTAGCAGCAAGCGCGACGTTGCCAGAGAGATTGACAGCAGTACCGTTGCTATCTTGCCCGGCTTTCACTTGTTCCGCCGTAGGAGCGGTAGCACCATCTACTAATACTATATAGTAGGCATTACCGTCTTCATTGGTTTGGACGAGCAACTCTAGCGCATTGGACGTGACGTTGGCCGTTTTCGGATAACCGGTGGCAACCGTTGGTGCTGTCGTATCCGTAGTAGTATCCGTGCTGGTTGTCACATCGACTTGAGCAACGCTGGTTAGATTACCGCTACCGTCTTCAACAACTACTAAGATATCGTAGCCAGTTGAGTCGGTTAAGCCGGTGATATTAATAGAAGCTTCGGTGTTAGCTGCAAGCGCGACGTTGCCAGAGAGATTGACAGCAGTACCGCTGCTATCTTGCCCGGCTTTCACTTGTTCCGCCGTAGGAGCGGTAGCACCATCTACTAATACTATATAGTAGGCATTACCGTCTTCATTGGTTTGGACGAGCAACTCTAGCACATTGGACGTGACGTTGGCCGTTTTCGGATAACCGGTGGCAACCGTTGGTGCTGCCGTATCCGTAGTATCCGTGCTGGTTGTCACATCGACTTGAGCAACACCGGTTAGATTACCGCTACCGTCTTCGGCAACTACCAAGATATCGTAGGCAGTCGAGGCAGTTAAGCCAGTGATATTAGCAGTGGCTTCAGTGTTGGCGGTGATTGCTAGGTTGCCAAACAGAGTGACAGCAGTACCATTGCTATCTTGCTCGGCTTTCACTTGGGCAGCGGTTGGCATGGTAGCACCATCTACTAATACTATATAGTAGGCATTACCATCTTCATTGGTTTGGACGAGCAAGTCGAGCGCATTATCAGTGACGTTGGCCGTTTTCGGATA
>Ga0233403_10001041_pt1 | contig 13048 bp, 4 predicted proteins | sample Na_oxic_1_MG_FD_179866 | JGI IMG/M metagenome (GOLD analysis project Ga0233403, IMG submission 179866) | Seawater microbial communities from Saanich Inlet, British Columbia, Canada - Na_oxic_1_MG | ecosystem: Environmental > Aquatic > Marine > Inlet | place: Canada: British Columbia | collected...
CGAGTAAGCGGGAAGCATCGGTTAGGGTTTTGGTTAAGATTACGAGGCTGTTGCTGAAGTTTTCGTCAGTGGCGGTAATTTGGATTTCACCGTCTATGCCTAATTGGGAGGAAGCATTTAAAATACTTTCACTTGATTTTATGAATTGTTCGGCTACGATTCTGATATTACCACCGTTGCCAACAAAACCGGAGGTAATAAGTTGGCTATGATTGAGGATAGAAAACATGGGTTTGCTTATGGTAATATTTCCGCCACTATCTAGTTTTTCTTTGCCTAATGCGTCTGTGCTAACAAAACTGTTGAGGAGATAAAAACTATCACTGGCAGCAATGGTGATATCACCACCGGCGGATTTATCTGATTGCGTTGTTATGGCAGCATAATCTAATGCCACTTTGCCGGTATTGAGAAAAATATTACCCGCATTTCCGTCACCGACAGCAGCGGATTGAATGGTGGCACCATTTTGCATTTCTAGGATAGGAGCGGAAATATCAATAGTACCGGCTTTACCAGTTGAAAAAGTATTAGTTAATAATCCTCCACTAGGTTGCTCTCCATCACCACTTAAAAAAATTGCTTTAGCAGCTTCAATTGTTATATTACCACCATTTCCAAGTCTGGAATATGGATAAATTGGATTTGGAATTGAACTTGATTTTATTTGTGCTCCACCAATCAGACTGATTGTATCTACATTGATTGCGATATTACCGGCATCACCTTTGCCACTGGTATCGGCACGAATAACACCATTATTTTGCATGGTTAAATTTGCTGTAGAAATATCAATTTGTCCAGCATTACGTATTCCAAAAGTTTGAGTATGAATACCACTTCTAAGTATTTCACCATTTAAAGGTTCCGAAAAACTGCCTGAAATTTCTATTGATTCCGTAGCAGACACCGTGACATTACCGGCAACACCTGAAGTGTCTGGCTGAGTGGTAGTGTCAAGCATCGAGCCGCCAGTTATGCTAACACGATTGGCTGTAACATCTATATTTCCACCATTGCCCCTAGTACTTTCCCCAGCCGCTTGTGCTGTTATTCGACTACCATTAGCCAAATTTAGTTCATCAGCAACTATCTTAATGCCTTTGCCGTTTTCATGTCCCCACGTATCTGCCCATACATAGCCATTATCCACCAAAATTTGCCCACCACGAATATATATTTCTCCACCACCGCCTCCACTGACATCAATATTTGCAACTTGCCGATTAAAATTATCTGCTTCTTTGGTGTCATCCGTAATCACTATTTTGCCAAATTTTTCAAAGGCATTGTTTGGTATGTTTTTAAAATCAACTGGCACTTCACCAGATGAGGCAACACTTACCAAGTTTATTTGTCCATCCACTGCCGTTATAAAGCTATTCTGTGGTACAGGTACACCTTCTATCGGAAATTGACTATCTTGCAACGTCAAATCACCACCTATGAAAGAAAGTATTTTTCCTCTTGGTATCGCAAGAAAACTACCTTGCTTGGAAATAGGAGCCGGGGAATTATCAAGAAAACCAAAAGCACTTGGCGGAGCCAGCGTTAAGATACTATGTTCTGGGTAAGTAGCGTCAAAACGTCCATCTTCTCCCAAGCGTAAATAATCAGCAGTACTAATATATAGTGAACCTTGGATATCTAAAAAAGCGTTTGGCCCAAATATCATTCCAGCCGGATTAAGGAAATACATATCGGCTTTGGGCATTGAGGAGTATAAGTAACCATCAATATTAGAAGGTTCTCCACCGGTTACTCGGTTAATAACATTTTCAATCGTATTAGGCCCCCAAAAAAATGCGCCTTCACTAAAATTAAGGTTAAATTTCTCAAAGCTATGAAATAAATTATTGCCAACTTGTTTGCCTAACTGTGCCTCAATCGCAAAATTAGGGCCGAGTAAATTTGGCGGTGCTCCGAACGTACCATCAAATACAACTTCAGCACGAAGAGTGGCACTTATAATTAACGTTATTGCCAGTACCTTCCAATTGATATTCAGTGTTTTCATATTAGTTCGTGTTTCATTTAGTACAACGGATTTCCAAATCTGAAGGTTTGGACTCCAACAAATCCAAATCTATCCAAATCTGAAGGTTTGGACTCCAACAAATCCAAATCTTTCCAAATCTGAAGGTTTGGACTCCAACAAATCCAAATCTTTCCAAATCTGAAGGTTTGGACTCCAACAAATCCAAATCTGAAGGTTTGGACTCCAACAAATCCAAATCTGAAGGTTTGGACTCCAATAAATCTAAAGGCGTGGGAACCAAATGAGGTTTTTATTCACAATTAACCATTCACAATTCATCATTCACAATTAAACGAATAGGCTCTTCACCGTTAAACTCAATGCGCCCATTGTGGAGCCGATAGCCAAAATATATTTCTAACTTGCCCACCGGTAGGAAACTACTGGGAATATTTATAGCGTGTTTGGCTTGCAATGTCACGGTTTTATAAGCTTCTAATTTTTCCAGTTCAAAGTCCCATTGTAGAAGTTCATCATCCGCTCCAAGCATATACCACGACTTATCCGCAGCAATTACGATTAAAATGTCTGCTTCTTCTCCCAAGTGTTGCGGAGCAATTTCGATTGCGCCTCTTATTGCAAAGTCACCTCGAAACATAGCGTCACTTGGCAAGTATTGTTCATCGTTCTCAACTGCCATACCTTGTTCACCTAAGTAAGGTAAATCTGGGATGGTGTCAACAAGGCCCTCAATGATTAAAACTGCTTGATTTTGGCTACCTAAAGTTGCGCCGCCAGTTGCATCTTTGAGGTTCACTAGGATCAGGTTATGCCCTCTTAATAAACTATTATTCGTAGGAATTTCAAAAGATTGCTGGCTACTATCACCATCCTGCCAAGTTAGCATTCCATTAAGTTCGTTAGCAGTCCAATTAACTGATATATCACCATGATTATCCTCGTCACGAGTTACGCTTATAAGAGCCGTTTCTCCGGATTGCACGCGATAATCCCATTGTGGAAATTGTACGGTTCCCGGCGATTCATCATTGTCTACGATAGTCAATTCAAACTGATTTGCTGGCTCGTATCTAGGATCACTATGTACATTTACTAAACGTAATATCAGCTTTTCATCGGGTTCCACTTCGGTGTCATCGGTAATATGCAGCACAATGGGCTTGGTTGTACATTCACCATTTTGCCAAAGTTGCCAAGGTGTACCGCCATTGTTGATGTGTTCATTTGGGTAAGCGTAATCACTAATAAGCGTCGCCGTACTTTCTGCGGTAGAAATATGCTCCAATCTAACTCTTCCTTCACAAGCACCAGCACGACTAACATTAATTTCTACAGTACCAATATTTTCATCAACGGTGGCGTGGCTTTTTGAAAATCCAAATGGGTGAGCCACTTTTGTCTCCCCAATAATAGTAAAAGGGGGAGTAGGAGAAGCAGTAGAAGGAGTAGTAACTTCATCATGATCTGTAATCGGCAGATTTGGTTGTTCAATTTGTGAAATGTCACATTCCGGTTGTGAGGTAGTCAACACAGTTTCTGTGGTTGGATTTTGGGTTCCAACTGTTGCATCACCACTGGGTTTAGACAGCATCAAGGTAAACGTTTTAGCTTCTAATGCCAATAAAGCATTGACGGCAAAAGTAAAGATTTTTGCTCCATTTTCACCATCTTGCCACGCTAATGTTTCTTTAGCAGATGTTGGGTTTTCACGAACGGCAATTTTTACTGACACGGCATCATCTAAATTCTCAACACGCCATATATCAATTGTCACTGATTCATTTTTTGTAAGCTCTTGCTGAATATGTCCATCCAAAACTGTTGTAGTATCGATTCCAGAAGTTACAGTATTACCTCCGGCAACAATCGCAGTTTCAGGTGACAGTGCTGGGCATTTTGTATCATCTGGCAGCGGTGTTGTCACCACTGGTTCTTCAACTTCATCTTCCTCAATCGGTTCTTTATCAACAATCGGATCATTATCAGCAATCGTCACGGTTATTTGGGAATCACCACTTAGCGCGACTCCATCGCTCGGATTCAACAAACGTAAGTTAATAGTTTCCGTACTTTCCGCTATTTGATCATCCACAATATTGATGGTAATGTTTTTGGTACCACTTTCACCATTTTGCCAAATTACGGTTCCTTCACCATTGCTATAATCGCTACCGAGTGTAGCGGTGCTGGACGGAGTTGCCATATAAACAACTGAAATTTTACCATAATTACCGTCTTGACGCTTTACTGAAATGGTGACACTAGCAGCATTTTCCAGAACCGTTTGTGACATAGCCGGGGCAAATGCAATAGTTCCTGACTCCGGCTTCTCATTGTCATTTATGGTGACCTTTATTTGGGCTTCACTTACCGTAACTCCACCAGTAGGATTGGATAATTCTAAGGTGAAAAATTCCGCTGGTTCTTCAACATCACTATCATCATTAATAAATACCGTAATGGATTTAATTTGTGGGTCTCTATCACCCCAAGCAATTGTACCTCTTGTGCCAATATCGCTAGTATAGTCACTGCCAAAATTAGCTGTATCGTTATTTTTGCCTAAAAGATAGTCAACCGATACTTGGCCATCATATCCATCCACCCGTTGCACGAACAAAGTAATACTGCTATCACTTTCGTTCACGTTGTTGTTGGTTGCCCACCATTGCAAGCTGCCCGGATTTTGACAGTTAGGACTACATACCGGTTTTAAAAACACCGGTTTTTGTTGGATAACTGGTTGAAAATTAATATTGGCATTAGTAGCCATTCCACCAAAAGCCGTTCTACGTTTCATTATGATTTTTTTATACCAAGGTATATAACCACTGGCATCCACTTCTACGTCGTACTCGCCTTGAACCGAAGAACAACCTAAATAACCATTTTCGTCTCTGTAAACATTTACGGCAATATCCGCAGCTGGTGGAGTCATGCGGAATTGAGTATTGGGAACATGATGATAAGTAACCGCATCATAAACTGGTAAATTGACGCAACTGTAACCAGCACTGGGATTATTGGTGGTAAAGGAGCGTATTTGGCTCACGGTTTTCGCTCCAAAACTATCAATCGCTTCCACCTGCCAATAATAAGTTGTCGCATCTTGTAAGCCAGCACTGTCATCCACTACCGTGATAGAAGAGGTAAGTTCTTCTTGACGGTGAACGATATTGGTAAAATCCGCGTCGGTTGCCAATAGCAGGGTGTAAGTGAGCGAATCACCATCCGGATCAATCGTGTTTCTCCAATCAAATACTAACATCGTCCGTGTTTCAGCTTCAGGCTCCGGTAGGAGTAATTCCAAAGATTTAGGAGCTAAATTACCCGGCTGATTTTTATACACTAGCGAACGTTTTACTAATGAAATTTGCCCAGTTTCACTATCACGAACGCTATAAAAAATCTCGTACCTCCCAGCCTCGCTAAAATTGTTATAGCTGGTGGTAAAGATATTTTCTGGGTTGGCGGTTAGAAATTGGGTTGCCAAATCAATGTCTATTTGCCCGGTACCATCTTGAGCACGTAGAATTTTAGACGGTGGACGAATCGCAATAATAGCTGGGTCAACTCGACGGGGCGTGTTGGCTTGTAAAAACAACGGGGCGGATTTTGCCGTTGCACTTAAAAAGGTAGTCGGAGTTACGGCAATTATAGTGGCGGGGTTGTTATCGGAACTTATTTGGAAGTCAGTACCGGCACCCAAGAATATAGCCGCCGCTTGTTCTCCCTCGCCTTCGGCGAATAACACATTGCTTCCCTTACCATCGGCGTTATCATCCAACAATGGATGTTGCATGGCATCATCTAAATAAGCATTGGCGGTATTGGCAGCCAAAATACCGCTCCGCGTGAACATTTCGGTGCTTTCGGTGGCTTTTACAAAAGCGTTTTTCAAAGATTTACCCCGCCAGAGTTGCTGAAAAAATTCCTCAATGAAAAATTCACCGCTACGGATACCATCATCTTCTTTCAAGCCTTTATAAGATACTTCTTTGCCAGCAGCACTGGTAATGATAGTTCGGCCGGTTTTCGATAGGGCGGGGATAAAACTGCCAGAATAACAGGCTCCAATCACGACTACGCGAGGTTCTTGCAGCGCGATGGGGTTTAAGTTACTTTCCAGTGTGTCTAGCCAAGAGTTAAGTTCTGGCGGCTTAATTATCTCATCACCGAGATAAAACACATCCGGATTACCATGATCAACCATAATAATATAAAGGGGAGCGGGCACGCTGTTAATTTTGGTACTTAGCCAAGTTTCAATGCTAGTTTGGATGCCTTCTATTCCATCGCGGTTGGTTTTAGTTGGAGTTGCATAAACCCCGGCTTGGCTATCATCATAATTAAAATAGCGAATATCTTCGCTACGGAAACCTCTATCAAGCAGGCGTTGGTAAACTCGATTTAAGGTTTTATTATAGGCTTCCATGCCTTCATTATTGGTAATTCGGCCTTGCACGATAATGGCATAACCGGCTGAACTTCCTACCAATACGGTTTGCGAGTCGGAATTGACTTCTAGCAAAGTTTCGTCACCGGTAAATGCGACGTTAAACGTGTAAGGCCCTTTAGTAATAAAAATGTTAGCATTTTTATCGAAATGAAAAGTGTAATTACCTAAGCTGTCAGTTTGCGTTGTGTAGGTTTGGGAGGCATCGGGAGCCGTGACAGTCAAAGTGATGGTTTCGTCAGCTAAATCAATGCCTGTGTCTGGTAGGCGTTTGAGTTTGCCAGTGAGTGTTAGTTCGCCATTGTTGAGAATGGTTTGGCTGCTGATATGTAAGGATAGATGGGTAAGGGCTTTGTCTCCGTAGGTAAAGCGAGTAGATTCGGTGGAGCTGATATTGCCGGCAATATCTATGGCGCGAGCAGTGACGTGGTAGGTTTGCTCAGGATCGAAGGAGATGTTTTTGATTAGTAGAGACCAATTTGTGGTTCCGGTGGCTCGTATCCAAGTGAGTTTGTCGCTAAAACCTTGAAAATTGCCTTGCTCATCTAAATTAGCATATTGATTGGCTGCCACGTTTGGAATAATTTTTTTAATATTTATTTCGATGCGATCTAATTGGCCACTACCGCCATCGTTATCTTTGTCTATGGCAGTACCGTTGATGAGGCTGATAGTTTTGAGAGTGGTGCCGTTTTCTGGGTAATTGATAGATACGTCTGGAGGATTGTTGTCAATGATGTATGTTTGGGTTGTCACTGTTTCGGGGCCGGCTGACGCGCCTATGGAAAAGTATTTTAGGGTGGTGGTGGAGTTGATGGCAATGGGGCCTGAATATAGCGGTGATGTTTCCGTTGGGGTGGAACCGTCCAAAGTGTAGTAGGTATGGGTACAGTCAGTAGTACAGGTTAATTTTACTGATACGTTTGTTGCGTAGTGTCCGCTTAGGGCCGATGGTACGGTGAGAGTTGGGAAAATAATCCCATGATATCCAGTTATATTTGCAATATCTAAATTGGACACACTAATTAGTTTAGCATTGCCATTCACAGCAACATCCAAACCAAAAAGTTGACTCGTGTCAGCCTTATTATTAGTCAGTTTAGTTTTTTTAATCCAATTGATACCGTTATACACATATTCATACACTGCTCCAGCATAAGAAGCTATTTTATCATCAGAAGGAGCACCAATTAGTATAGTATTTTCACTAATATCCACAGAAATACCAAAGTCTGATTCGGTATTAGTATCAACAAATTCTTGCATTTTTATCCAGTCGTTACCGTTGTGGGTAAAAACATAAGCTTTTGCTTTACCAGATGCCCCAACCACTAATCTATTTTTATTTATGGCCACAGCACTTCCAAAGCCTTCTAGTGTTGTATCTACGCTACTTGGAACAAAGATAGTTGATTCTTGCCAATTTTGTCCTTCACGAGAATATACATGAACTGCCCCAGCATTTTTAGCTGAAGAATCTTTTAGGGGAATTCCAATAGCTATAGTATTTTCTTCAATAGCAACCAAAATCCAATCTATTGATAATAATCGTGAAATTTCTATAACGGTTGTTGAAGAAGTTTGTAAAATATCAAGAGCCATTAAGGTTTCAACATCACTTACGTCAGCACTATCAAGTTCAAATCTATTCGTTTGTTGCCAATTGGTGCCTTCACGTTCATATACATACGCACTACCTAGAAACAAATTTTCATTTATCAGCCCCGGTGCACTGATCACTATTGTATCTTCACTAATTGCAACAGAACCACCAAAGTAAATTGGAACCTCCGCACCTAAACTTTTAGATATTTTGTTCCAAACGGTATCTTCATCTGGAACTGTAAGTTTGATTTGTTGAGTCCATACTGTGCCATTACGCACAAATACATAAGCAGCTCCAATCTCATTAGTATTTTCATTATCATAACCCAATGCTCCCACCACTATAGTATCACCACTAATTGCAACTGAGAATCCAAACCTATCTTTGATATCATCACTATCTGGAGATATTAGTTCAGCCTGTGGTATCCAATTCATACCATCACGTACAAACACATGGACAACACCGGGAATACCAATGTTATCAATACTAAAAGCACTACCAACTACCATAGTATCTCCGCTTACAGCAACAGTATTTACAAACAGACTAACTTTATCATCATCTTTAGGATGTAGTGGAACGGGCCAATGGGCGGTTGGGATATTGGTTGTATAAATTGTACCAGCAAGATTATTGGCCTTATGTGCCCCAATTAACGCGGTGTCTCCACTAATTGCAACTGCATTCCCAAATTCATCGTTCGGTATAGCGTTGTTGGCAATTAATTTTAAATGTTTTTCCCACACTATGCCTCTACGAGTAAAAATATAAGTCATACCAGCCTTATCACCGGCTTCACTGGTTTCAGAGGCACCAACTAATAGGACATTATTGCTAAGAGCAACGGATATTCCAAATTTGTTATTTATATCACTGCCAACAAATCGGTTTTTTTCTATCCAGCTTGTACCTTCACGCTCAAATAAATAGACTGCCCCAGAATTTTCGCTAATATCGCCGATTGCCCCAATCGCTATAGTATTTCCATTAATAGCAACCGAAGTTCCAAATTTATATCCAGCATGAGCATTACTGGCAACAAGCTTTTCTTGCATTGTCCAAATTGTATTTTCGCGTACAAACACGTAAGCAGTACCAGTAATATCATTTATTACTCTTGGCATCCCAACAACAACGGTTTTACCACTAATAGCAACTGCACTACTAACAGAATCAAAAGATTCCTCTATCGTAAGTTGAGCCTGTTCTTGCCATTTTGTACCATTGCGTTCAAATATTGCAGTTGCTCTTTTTCCGGGTATGCCTACTGCTATGATATCACCATCAATAGCGACAGAATCTCCAAATCTACTACTATCTTTACTTCCGAGGTTCTGGTTATTAAGAGTGAGTTTAGCTTGTTGTTGCCAACCATCATTAGTACGAATATATACATAAGCAGCCCCAACCCAAAAACCTTCCTCACTATTACCCGGTGAGCCGACAACTATGGTGTCTCCACTAATAGCAACCGACCAACCAAATTGGTTAGCTGCTATACTGGCATCATCGGTCTTTAATATTTCTTCTTGCTCCCAACCATTACCATTGCGTCTAAAAACATAGGCAATACCCGCTTGTACGCTGCCAAGACCAAGATCATCGTAAGGCGCACCAACAACCGCAATGTCTCCATCAATAGCAACTGAATACCCAAAATGGTTTTTGGTAAGTGGTTCATCCGGCATGAGTTCCGCTTGGGTAACAACCGTACTCAAAAAATCAGCAGCAACCGCGTTGACTGCCAAAGACAAAAAAAGACTTGTCAGTAATACAACAAAATAGCGTAGGGAAATAACTTTGATCATGATATTAACTCCTAATATTCTTTGACAATAACTACAAAGATTGTATTTTATAAAGAATTTACTTACTTTGTTATTGGCAGCCAAACCAAAGTAAATGTCGGGTTACGTTATCGCGCTGCGCTTGATAAGCTAACCCGACCTACCTTACTGCCATTAAGTTAAGGAATTTTGTTCATGTAATGCTTGTTTGATTTCCTGCTGACAATTTTTCCCTAATGCTGGATGGGGTTTGCAACTGGGGTGTTAAATTTATTATGATTTTGCCAATTTTTCACCCCAAATAGTTCCATAGGTTTCACCTATGGCTATTTACGTTTTGCACCAAAGGGGTTATGAATTTACGTTGATGTGCCAACCCCGAAGGGGTTAAATGTGAATAGCCACCGATTCCATCTGTGGAACATAAATCGGGGTGAAAAAAATTTACTCAGCACTTGGCAAATCATTCCAACTATCAGGATTGGTACAATCGCCGGTTATCATAGCATTAAAGCGGATGCTTTTGCCACGTAGCAATTCAGTGATTTTATCAATCTCCGCGTTTTCATACGGCGATGCGTCAGTGGCAAATAAGATATTCCCATCTGGCTTGGTGTGAGGAATAGCAATTAACAACGCATCCGCACTCGCCTCGGGACATTTACCACCACCAGCCGCTCGCAGATTTTCAACCGCTTTTAACAAAACATCCAAATCACTCGTAAAAGCTTTGACTTTCACGTCATCGGTGAAGACAATCAAAGCAACAAAGGGCGCGTCGTTTGGATCAATCTTAGCAATAGAATCTTTTATTGCTTTGATAACTCCATTGATTTCTCCTTGCATACTACCAGTCACGTCGATAACAAAGGCGAGATCCACTTCGACATCGTCTGGGATGAATATCTTGGTACGCTCGGTATCAGTATGAGCCGGATGTTCATTCGCAGTTACCTTGGCTCCCGTAGTCAACATTAGGAGCCCGGCATCTTTGAGTTCGACATCCAGATATACCGTAACATGGCTAACAGTGTCAGTATCATCAATACTCAAATCGGTGATAGCGCAAGTCATGGTTGGCAAAGTACTGATATTTTTTGAGATATGATCTCATAATTATTTACCTCGTTTAATTTGGGAACGACTGAACGATTTATTAGTTTGAGAACTTTCATGTACTCGTTTTTAACTCAAATCTTTTACCATATAGGTTATATCCTTATCAGTATCAGCAAGATATTCAAATCCGCTACTGAGCATCACTTCTAAATCTTTCGACCCTTTTCTATTATTCGCTTTGATATACCTATCGTGCATACGATATCCATCATAATGAAAACATTTAATTTTTTTGACATGAGCCCTTATCTGACTCGCTATTTGCTGTTTTTCATTGTCAGTATTGAAATAGGAATAAATAAAAACATGAGCCTGTTGATGCAAAAGATTAAGCAGAATCGACTTGATTTTATTAAATTTGTCAACTAAATAAGGATCGTAAATTTCGATATTTTGTTTATCTGACAACAAAGCTTTGAGATGCAAAATTGCTTTTTTCCTATCTTGTCCAGATGAAAAAGTCTCAAAATAGGCAACATCTAACCCCGATGGCTTTCTAGCATCAACGATAGTAAATTCACCGGTATCATCCACATCGCCAATGCTTAAAAGAAGTTTGAACCGACTTTTATTAACCAGTTCTAAAATCGTATCAACATCAATTAATTTTAGCAGGGAATGATGAGTCGCCAATTGTTTTATAAAAGCAGCATCATATTGCAATTCTTCCAATTGCTTTTGTCTCACCAAAAATGGACAACTCAAGCGTTTAAAAATCAGGGGAGCCAATTGTTTATCTTCTTGGCTGCACTGATATTTTAACACTTGTTCCAAAACACCGGTTGATACCGCAATATTAGCCATGCAGATTTAACTCCATCACTTCTGATAAAGTTGCATCAAAAAAACCTTTAGGAAACTGATTCTGATATTCTTTAGAAATAAAGCCACCCTTGCTATCTAAAGTTATCTTATGAAAAGGCTCACTGGCTCGTGCCGAATAATAAAGTACAACATCCTTAGCCGGCAAAAGTTTCTGTAACACTAAATGCCTTAACTTATTAACAATGTGATCACTATGCGTTTCAACCACCACAAAGTGTTTTTTAGATTTTCGCTTGGCAAATAAATACGTTGCTATTCTTGCTTGAGACTGGGGGTGCAAATTTATTTCTGGTTCTTCAACCATCGTCAACACATAATCAGCGTTTTCTCTGATTTTAGCCAGTTGTGTTAATAGGGGCATGGTGCTTGAAATGGAACTACCAAATAGGGCAAGTTTTAAAGCTTTATCAGCGAGACTGAGGAGAATGTTGCCAGTATCTTTATCTATCTCCTTGATTTCAAAGTCAAAAATATCTCTCACCGCTTGACGAAGAAAGCGGGTATTTTTGAGATGCTTGGCAACTTCTTTATAACTTTCCCCAAAATAGCCAACATAATCATTGGGATAATCATAAGATGATTTTACTTCTTTGATATTGCCCAAATGACGCACCGCCGTTAAATGGCTCATTAAAATATTTAGTGGTTTGAGGATGACTGCACCCAATTCAGAAATTTCTTTTAAATGATTCACCAAATTTTGTGTCGGGCAATTAAAATCCTCAACCAATTTCAGGTTAGTATTGATAGTGATATCGTGATAAATATTCGTTAGAAATTTAAATTGCTTCTCCTGAATATTTAGGGAATCCAATTTGATTTGGTAATTCGCTTCGACTGGGGCATAGTGGATAATGGCATTAAAATGATTTTCACGCACAATGTTGATTTGTTCAAGTAAACCATACGCCCAATCGTTAGCATCATCCTTATACTCTAAAGTAATATTGGTGGTAATCGCGCCCTCTTGGAGTCCAAATTTCAGGACTAATTTTTCCTTATGATTTTTAAAAGTATCACCATCGCCCAGATTTGAAAACGGGTTGCTGTATTTAATCCGACGAATATCGTTGCCATACATTTGATTGACAGTCAGCAAAGAAATCGCTTGCAATAAAGAAGACTTACCACTGGCATTTTCCCCCATCAGCACTGTCACTGGGCGAATTTCTAACTCTTGGAAATTTTTAATGGCTTTAAAGTTTTGTAAGCCAAAGTGGGTGATCATAAATGTTTATTTCGTTAAAAGTTCT
>Ga0233403_10001042_pt1 | contig 13045 bp, 14 predicted proteins | sample Na_oxic_1_MG_FD_179866 | JGI IMG/M metagenome (GOLD analysis project Ga0233403, IMG submission 179866) | Seawater microbial communities from Saanich Inlet, British Columbia, Canada - Na_oxic_1_MG | ecosystem: Environmental > Aquatic > Marine > Inlet | place: Canada: British Columbia | collected...
TAAAGGTTGGGGGCAATGTTTAGCAGAATTAGTAGCCGCCCAAAAGTTAAATTTGGACGACAAGAAAACCGTTTATGGTGTAGTCACAGATGCGGAGTTATGGCAATTTGGTAAGCTTGAAGGCAAATTTTTTACAAAAAATAAAACTCGTGTAAAAATTGATGATTTAGGTGAAGTTTTTGGTGCAAATCACGCCATAATGAAATTAGCAGCCTCGGTTTAATAACGTTATGGACGGGGGTTGCAAACTGGATTCTAGGTTTCCATTTTTTCAGCTGAAAAAATGGAAACCTAGAATGTTAAATTTGTCAAAAAATGACCGATAATTTGGAGCCCTATTTATGTTCCACCGATTTCATCGGTGGCTATTCACATTTAACCCCTTCGGGGTTGGTACATCTTTTAAAATTTCTAACACCGAAGGTGTCAAACGTAAATAGCCATAGGTGAAACATAAGGAACTATGGAAATAATTTGGGGTGAAAAAATTGCCAACTTTTTGTATAGTTGGAATTGATGATTCTGATGTCATTGTAAGTTTCTCAGTTATTAATTGGTTCACTTTACCAGAAAATCTATGATTTTTTGATAATCTGTAGCAATAGTAGCGGCATCATGGGGAGGGGAAATCAAAGCCCGCAGTCGGACTTGTGGCTCAATTAATAAGATGGAAGAACTATGATTTATTAAGTAATTCTCATTTGTTTCGCTATCTTGGGATCGCTTATAGTAAATCCCTAATGGCTGAGTAAGTATCTGTATCTGCTCCTTAGAACCGGTTACTCCCCTAAATTCTGGATTAAAATAGGGTACATATTCAGCTAACTTTGCGGTTGTATCTCGGAGTGGATCCACAGAAACAAAGATAAAGCGAGGGCGCACCTTCGCATCTTGCAACAGTTTATCCACTTGGCCCAATATTGTTAAGGTTGTGGGGCAAATATCCGGACAATATGTATAGCCAAAAAACATAAACGTCCATTGACCACGCAAACTTTGCTCAGTAAATGGTTGGCCATGATGATCAGTTAACGTAAATGACGGTATCGCCATTGGCTCGGATAGTACCGTTGCCGCCATAGTATTTATAGGAAGCGGCAAGCGAGGCGGTTCAGGGGCAAACCTAAATTCCATTGCGAGCCAAATAGATCCAAATACAATAGCTCCAAGACCTATCCCAAGGGCAAATTCGCCAATTTTTTTTAAGATTAGTTGCCGCATAATGTTTTTGATAACTACAGGGATTGCATATAAACCGGGATAAAGCTCAATTGAAATGGTTTTTGGTAGGGTGGGTAGAGCGGGAGCGAAACCCACCGAACTCAATTGAAATGGTTTTTGGTAGGGTGGGTAGAGCGGGAGCGAAACCCACCGAACTCGCTCACCGAACTCCCCAAAATGGTGGGTTTCGCTCTCGCTCTACCCACCCTACATTTGACGATTTTTGACTTGTGTATAACGATGAGCGTTCCAGCGTCAAGAAAAAAATTATTTGGTTCCCTTACTGCGTTGTTCCATACCCATAAGGATGCCAATCTTTGGCTAAAGCTGGAACTTCAGGCCAGTTGCCGGGAGGTGGTGGCGTGGCGGTAGTCCATTCTAACGACTTAGAACCCCATGGATTATCAGAAGCTTTTTTACCCGAGATAGCTCCGGTAATCCAGTTAAGTATTATAACCGCAAAACCCACGCCCATAACAAATGCTCCCACCGTCATAAGCTGCTGGTCTGGCTCAAACTCAACAAAGTGAGCATAGTCATAATAACGTCTCGGCAGACCACCTTCAACCCCGACCCTCATCATAGTCCAAAAAACGACATTAGTACCAATAAAAGTTAACCAAAAGCCTATTTTGCCATACATTTCGTTATACATTTTGCCAGTCATCTTGGGAAAAATATAGTAAACCCCGGCGACAATAGCAAATGTGCCAGCAACTGCCATAACGTAGTGGAAGTGGCCCACGACATAATATGTCTCGGATAAATTCACCGTTAGCGAGGTAATCGCCAGCGGAATGCCGGTTAACCCTCCTATAAGAAACAGGAACATGAAACCGAGTGCATAAGTCATCGGTGTTTCAAACGTTATTGAACCTTTGTAGAGAGTTCCCACTAAACCAATGACTAAGAAACCAACCGGAATACTTATCAACAAAGTTGTAACCATCTGCCCAATTCTAAGCCAATCTGGCATTCCGGTAACATACAGATGATGGACCCAAACTTCCCCTGAAACCAATACCACCCCAAATATACCACCGTAAACTACCATCTTGTAGTTAAATACGTTATTCTTGGCAAACGTGGCAAAAATCTCATATATGATGCCAATAAATGGTAGGAAAATGACATATACCGCTGGATGTGAATAGAACCAGAATAAATTCTGATAAGTAAGCACATCCCCACCAGCTGATGGATCAAAGAAGTGAGTGCCCAGATACTTATCAAAACTGACCAAAGTAACGGCTGTACCCAATACTGGCACAAAGATAAGTTGCAGAACAAAAGCTCCCAAAGTAGCCCACACGAAGATGTTTAATTTGTTCCAACCCATACCCGGTGCTCGCATGAAAGTAACCGTGGTTAAAAAATTAACCCCTCCAAGAATAGAAGCAAACCCAAGTAGGAGCACCGCGAAAGTATAAAAAGCGGTGTTCCCATGAGTAATTATCGAATAAGGTGGGTAACCAGTCCACATAATATCGGGTGGGTTGGGAATGAAAAAGGTGGATAATGCTACAACAAGACCCATATAGAACAACCAGACACTCAGCGCATTGACGCGAGGAAACGCTACATCCTTAGCCCCAATCATCAGTGGTATCATATAGTTTGCCATAAAACCGGTGAGGGCCGGAATTTGAAAGCCAAGAATCATAGCGGCACCATGAAAATACAGCCAAACATTATATTGACTTGGATCACTCGTAATCGTTGGCCCAACCGCAGAAAGTTCTAGCCGAATCAACAAAGCCATAATACCAGCTATGACAAAAGCCGCTATTGAGCCTATTAGGTAAAGAACACCAACCCTTTTATGATCAGTAGTAAATATCCATTCTTTTAGAAAAGTCATCTTGTTTTACGCCTCCGCCTCATTACCGGTTGCACCCGAAGGTTGTGAATTGTTAGATGGTGTACCCTCAGGGGTTGTCGAAGCTTCATTACCGGTTACACCCGAAGGTTGTGGATTGTTAGATGGTGTACCCTCAGGGGTAGTAGTCTCCGCCTCATTACCACCGGTTGCTGCTAAAGGTTGCGAATTGTTGGATGGTGCATCTTTAGAGGCAGTTGGCTCAGACGGTATAGCCGTTGCATTTTCAGCAGTTGTGGCGTTTGTAGTTCCATTGATTGCAACAGCCAGCTTGGTAGCTTCAGCTTCATACCATGTATTAAATTCAGCCGGCGGCATGGCAATTACTTTGCCAACCATATAAGAATGCATGATACCGCAGTATTCGGTGCAAGTTACTATATGTTCTCCCGGTTTTTCCGGATAAAACCATAAGTAAGTTACTCGCCCGGGCATCGAATCTTCTTTGACGCGAAAATCCGGGATATAGTGACTGTGAAGGGTATCACGGCTTGTCATCCTCAACATGATCGGTTTCCCAGCCGGCACTCGCAATTCATTTTGAGTTTGTACGCCGTTAGGATAGGTATAATCCCAGCTATACATCCCGCTTTCAAGCTTGACTTCCATACGATCAGCCGGTACTTGCCGATAATAATTCCAAACTTCCCAACCATTAGCAGCGAGGTAAAAATCATCCGCCATGAAAATAAAAGCCGGAATCAATGCCCAACCTACTGCCATTGCCGGACTCAACTTGGGTTGTTGCCCCACTTGGTTAGATTCCGTGCGCCGGTATTTGAAAACAAAGTACACGATGACCAAAGAAAATAAAACACCAATGATAGTGATATCTATAAGCACTTCATGCCACAAATGATCCCAAGCCGGTGCCGGATTATTAATTTGTTGTTCTGCCGCTTGCGCTGCCGCCATGAACAACAAAGGGGTAATGCCCTTTAAAATCAAGGGTATCCTACTGAACATGAGATAATCTCCTCATTTTTTTACGTTTTAAATGAAAAATAAATAACGAAAAACCAACTAATGAAATGCCGAGCAGTAACGAAGCTAGTCCGACAAATAGAGGGTAATTAACATTATACTTACCTTCTTGAAAATTATAGCTGTAACACACCCCAGCCAAGATGTCGATGACACTAGTGGAATTAGCAATCCTATTCCAATCGGCATCAATCAAAGCTAGTTCCAAATTATCTTTATCCACAGCACTACCATAGAGATACCTTGCTATCCGACCTTCCGGAGTTAGCAAGATTAACACATTAGGATGCAGAAAAATTTGATCGGCTCTTGACCAAAAATACTTATAGCCAATGCTTGCCGTAAACTTATCAACATCTGTTGCCGTATTTTTCAAAACCGCATGGCGCCAACCAGCACGCATCTGCGCCGGTATATTTCCAAGCCGGTTTACAAAATCACTCATGGTTGCAGCCGTGTCGTGTTTATCGAAAGAAACGGTCAACACTTGGTAATCTTTCCCGATTTCAAATCGATCCATTTGGCTGATAGCCTTTTTTAAGCTCAGATTCAAAGTAGGGCAAGTACCATCGCACCCATAGTACGAAAGTAAAAGGATTAACGGTTTACCCATAATTTCACCAAAGGTAAATTCCGCTCCTTTAACATCGACTAGCACATAATCCTCTTGCAAACGTGCCCCAAGATACTGGCTTTCATCAATTTGCATGATTGCGGGATTAATTGTCGATTCGGAAGAAAAGGCACCATAGGGTGGGGCAAATACAGCGTTTGTTTGGAACAACAGCCAACATCCCCATAAAATGGTAAAACTGTAATGGTAAATAGACTTCATCACTCCCTTTAATTGCATTAGCTAATTGGTCGCAATCCTAATAAGTATTACCAATAATACACTTGCGAAACCACAAAGAACCAAATAATATCTACAAAATGCCAATACAAAGAGCCGGTTTTTACAAAACTCATATTCGTTTTACCCATAAGAGCCGGTATAAGGATAGCTACGAATATAGCAAGCCCCACAAAAACGTGAGCCCCATGGAAACCAGTAATGGTGAAAAACGCAGTGCTATACGCATTGGTCTCAAATGTAAACCCTTCATGGAAAAGATGAGTCCACTCATAAGCAGAAATGCTAATAAAACTTACGCCGAGTATTATGGTTATCAGCAACCATTTCAAGAAACCAGCCCGATCATTGTGTTCAAGTTTTTCTTCGCTAATATGTATAGTAAAACTTGACGCTACTAGGATAAGAGTCATTACGGCGGGCATGATAGTAGGCAAATCCACCGTACCCTCAGGTGGCCACATCGGCGCACTTAACCGCATAAACCAGTAAGAGGCGAAAAATGAAACAAATATCATTGCCTCAGCCAAAATAAACCAGCCCATTGCCGGCACACTAAGTCCAACCGGACCATGATCGCCTTCAATTGCTTCATTTACCCAGCCGACAATGCCGGCAACGATTAATGGCACCCCTAATCCTAAAGACAACACTGCCGTTATGGATTGGTGATAGACAAATTGGAAACCAAAAGCCAGAACCAAAAATAAAATTCCGACACTGATAACCAATGGCCATGGGCTAACCTCCCATTCTGGTTCATGTACCGCAGCATGTTCAGTCATGCTTTCCTCCAAAGTTGATAGTTAGGTTGACGAAAATCGGCGTTCAACAAAATCTAGGTAAGCCAAGTTTTCGCTTTCAGACACAATTTGACAGTTTTTGTTCAACCACTAGTGCAGGATCGCGGAAATTTCCATACCACCTTCAACTAGGGCAACCAAATCGGTATGCCCCTACAAAAACAATCAAGAGTTGTAGGGGCAATCCCTGTTGCCCGATCAAAGGGGTGGTATGGGGATTGGAGCGATCCTGCACTAGTTAGTGTAGGCATAACAAATATAATATAATATGTATCTTCAAAAATAAATATTAATTAATAGTCAATTCGTATTTAATCTTAAATTCAACTATGAAAGTGGCATTGATATAAATCAAATTTTGTATTAATTGACATATTTATTTTGCTATCATATTATTCTCTTCTTCTTAACTATATAGTGGTTATTAATAAAAACCGTAATTGACATAAATCATTTTTGATACTAACACAGGGTGAATATTTGAGTCAAATTTTTAATTGAATTTTATTGAATTGAGATAACAAATTACTTTGATTGGTATTCACGATTGAGAGTGTTACCTCAATGCCATTAAGTTAAACTTAAAATGTTAATTTTAAATTTTTAGATAGCTGGGATTTGCAATCCCGTCCACAACGTTTTAGGACTGAAATCATTACGTTTGGTATTGCAAACCCGGTCCTGCACAGTTTTTTTGTAATAAAATTAATTAGTTATCCTTACACTAGAATATTATTTAATCTTGGAGAATTTGCAGATGAAAAAAAATTTATTTGTGGTAGTCAGTGCTTGGGCAACATTAAGTGTTGCAACTGTCCCGGCTTTAGCAGAGGGTGATATCGCCGCCGGAGCGGTAAAATCAGCCACCTGTGTACCTTGTCACATGGCAGACGGTAATAGCGTGGCTCCAATTTGGCCAAAGTTGGCCGGTCAAAGTGCTAGTTACATGGTTAAACAACTTAAAGATTTGAAGGCCAAAAGGCGTGAAGATCCCACTATGGGCCCTCAAGCTGCTCTCTTAACTGAACAAGAGATGCGAGACCTCGCGGCTTATTTTTCCACTCAAGTTATTGCCCCGGGTAGTAGTAATCAGCCGGCCTTACTGAATGCCGGTGAACAGCTCTACCGCAAAGGCCGGATTAAAGCGAGAATTATTGCATGTACTGGCTGTCATGGTCAAAATGGCAAAGGTAATCATGGCTTGTTGCAATCAATAGGGGCATCGCCGGTAGCAGAGGCTCCGGCTATAGGTGGTCAACATGCGATGTATGTTGTCAAACAGATCAAAGCGTTCCGGGATGGGACTCGCACTAATGATGTTGGCAAAACCATGCACAATCTCGCGAAAGAAATGAGCGATGATGAAATTGCGGCGGTTGCAGAATATATTACAAACCTTCGTTGATTTTTGGTAACTATAGATTTTCAGAAAAATATTTGCAGCCAACAGAGGTTTTGGAAACCTCTGAGGTTTTTTGTGAAATTATTTTTTTCATCTATAGACTTTCAGAAAGATATTTGGAGCTGATGAGCCTTTGGTAAAAATAGAGAATCAAAGTAGTTACGATTTTGTTTGATTAAGAATTATGCTTTATTAATTGTAGAATCGTGGTTGACATTCATCAGTTAATTATGAAACCCTAATATTCTGAAATTCTAATATTTTATGCATGTCATACTTCAGCCAAACAATTGATTTATATCAATACCTTCGCCAATATCAAAATTTGTTGTTTCGGGAATGAGGTACGATTTCCCGAAACCTATAAGAGTTTCGGGAAATCCGCTTCGCGCAATGAACGAAACAAATATCCAATTGGCGATGGTATTGTTATATTAATTAAATTTTAATAACTTATTATTATAAATCAACTATTTAGCTTAAGTATAACAAGATTGAATAAAGAATAAGGAGCAATTAAATTTAATAATTATGGTGAAAACAACAACCTCTACAGCGAGCCAAGAAACCTATAACTATAAGGTGGTTAGGCAATTTGCCATTATGACCATTGTTTGGGGTATTGTCGGTATGGCAGTGGGAGTATATATCGCCGCTGAACTGGCTTGGCCTTGGCTCAACTTTGATATTCCTTATTTGACGTTTGGTCGTTTAAGGCCCTTGCATACTAATGCCGTAGTTTTTGCATTTGGTGGCTCGGCGTTATTTGCAACTTCATACTATATTGTGCAACGCACTTGTCATGTGCGGTTAATTTCCGATGGCCTTGCAGCCTTTACTTTTTGGGGCTGGCAATTGGTTATCGTTTTGGCGGCAATTACTTTTCCATTGGGAATTACCGCAAGTAAAGAATACGCTGAGCTGGAATGGCCAATTGACATTTTGATTACGGTGGTTTGGGTCACTTATGCCTTTGTGTTCTTTGGCACTATCGCTAAACGTAAAACCCCGCATATTTATGTGGCTAATTGGTTTTATGCCGCCTTTATCATCGCGATTGCCATGCTGCATATTTTCAATAGTCTTGCGGTTCCCGTGTCTATGTGGAAATCTTATTCTGCTTATGCTGGGGTGCAGGATGCAATGGTGCAATGGTGGTATGGTCACAATGCGGTTGGCTTTTTCTTGACGGCCGGCTTTTTAGGCATGATGTATTATTTTGTACCTAAACAAGCCCAACGGCCGGTATATTCTTATCGTTTATCCATCGTTCACTTTTGGGCATTAACTTTTACTTATATTTGGGCTGGCCCTCATCATCTCCATTACACGGCTTTGCCGGATTGGGCACAGTCTTTAGGCATGATCATGTCTTTGATTTTGTTGGCACCTTCTTGGGGCGGTATGATTAATGGGATTATGACTTTATCGGGTGCATGGGAGAAATTGCGGAGTGATCCAATTTTGCGGTTCTTGATTGTGGCAGTATCTTTCTATGGTATGTCCACTTTTGAAGGGCCAATGATGGCAATAAAAACCGTCAATGCTTTGTCACATTATACCGATTGGACAATTGGACATGTGCATTCCGGTGCCCTTGGGTGGGTGGCTATGATTACGATGGGAAGTATGTATTATCTGATCCCGCGTATATTTGGACGAACCCTATACAGTCTCAAATTGGTCGAAGTACATTTTTGGATCGCGACAATTGGAGTTGTATTGTATATCTGTTCTATGTGGGTATCCGGCATTATGCAAGGGTTAATGTGGCGAGCCGTTAATCCAGACGGAACTTTAACTTATAGTTTTGTAGAATCGGTACAAGCAATGCACCCCTATTATGTCATTCGTTGGTTGGGAGGGTTATTTTTCCTTATTGGGATGGTGATTATGGCTTATAACATCTTTAAAACGGTAACGAATCCTACGACTTTCAAAGTCAACGATGCGATTCCAGCCCCGGTTTTGGCACACTAAGGAGAATGATAATGGCAACTTCCCATGAAAAAGTTGAAAAAAATATTGGTATCATGATCATTCTTATCACCTTGGTGTTAAGTGTCGGCGGCTTAGTGCAGATTGTGCCGCTATTTTTTATGCCATCAACTACTCAAGCGGTTGATGGTTTAAAACCTTATCCGGCGTTACAATTAGCTGGACGCGATGTTTACGTGCGTGAGGGTTGTTATTTGTGTCATTCCCAAATGATTCGGCCCTTCCGGGCTGAGACGGAACGCTATGGGCATTATTCGGTAGCGGGTGAATTTGTGTATGATCGGCCCTTCCAATGGGGTTCTAAACGTACCGGCCCGGATTTACACCGTGTTGGTGGGCGTTATAGTGATGATTGGCATTATGTCCATTTGATGAATCCCCGTGATGTGGTGCCAGAATCCGTAATGCCCGGCTATCCTTGGTTGCAAGATGCTGTGATTGATGGCGAAGAAGTTCAACATAAAATGCGAGTGTTGAAAGATTGGCTTAGTCATCCTTACAGTGAAGACGAAATTGCTGACGCGCCGAAGGCGGTAGCTGGCAAAAATGAGATGGAAGCCCTCATTGCCTACTTGCAAAATTTAGGCACCGCGATTAAGACAGTGAGGTAAGTTGTGGAATTAATAGCAATTTTTCAATCTTTATGGACCATCGTCGTCATGGTAGTATTTTTGGGAATTGTGGTATGGGCATATAGTAAAAAGCGTAAAACTACGTTTGATGCCGCCGCAAATTCACCCATAGATGACGATGATTCAGTCGCAGCAACAATCAAGGAGCAGCATAATGTTTGAAAGTGGCGTTTTTACTAGTCAATTTTGGGAATGGTTTATTATCGTTCCAACGGTGGGTGGCATTCTGGGGTGTTTTGCCCTAATTATCTGGATGTCGAGAAAAAGTCCTAAACCGGATACCAAAGTCGAAACGATGGGACATGTTTGGGATGGTGATTTGGAAGAGTTTAACAATCCTCTACCAATGTGGTGGTTGAACATGTTTTATCTCACCTTAGTATTTAGTATCATATACTTGATCTTGTATCCCGGTTTGGGTTCTTATGCCGGTATATTGGGTTGGAGTGATAGCAAGCAGTATGAGCAAGAGATGGAAGATGCTAAAGCCCGTTACCGGCCCATTTTTGCCAAATATCAAGATGTGCCAGTTGTGGAATTGGTAAAGGAACCAAAGGCTGTCAAAATGGGGCATCATTTATTTATGACCTATTGTACTACTTGTCATGGTTCCGATGCTGGTGGCGTGAGAGGCTTTCCCAACTTACGTGATGGTGATTGGCTTTATGGCGGTGATCCCAACGCGATTAAAATGACGCTCGTGAATGGTCGGCAAGGGATGATGCCAACGGCTGCCCAAAACGGTCTTAAAGATGAAATCGATGTCGATAATGTGGTCCAATATCTCCTTAAATTGAGTGAGCGTAAGCATGACGGTGCTACTGCAATTGAAGGCGAAAAAGTCTTTAAGCGCATTTGTTTTGCCTGTCATGGTATGGATGGCAAAGGTATGCAAGCTATGGGTGCCCCAAACCTCACTGATAATGTTTGGCTTTATGGTGGTTCAGAGATTGCCCTTAAGGAGACGATTACGAAAGGTCGTCAAGGTAGGATGCCGGCGCATGGTGAGTTTTTGGGAGAAGCCAAAGTTCACTTGTTGACAACTTATGTTTATAGTTTATCGGTTGATAAGCCTTAAATGTTACGGACGGGGTTGCAAACCCCGTCCAGCTCAAGTATTTATTCACCTCACAGTTCCATAGGTTTCACCTATGGCTATTCACGTTTTACCCCTTCAGGGTTAGAAATTTCCAAAGGTGTACAAACCCCGAAGGGGTTAAATGTGAATAGCCACCGATGAAATCGGTGGAACATAAATCGGGCTCCAAATTATCGATCATTTCTTCGGGGTTAGAAATTTCCAAAGATGTACAAACCCTGAAGGGGTTAAATGTGAATAGCCACCGATGAAATCGGTGGAATATAATGGGAAAGCTTGAAGCATTGGACTTGTACCCAAATTTACAACGCCAAACGTTAGAAGGTAATCCTAAGTATGGTGGGCGGATGGTGATGGATTTGCTTTAAGTATCCACCAAAATATCCCACGAATGGTGGAGACGCTATCGCTTTATCCACCTACAAAAATATGCCTTAAACGTTACGGACGGGGTTGCAAACCCCGTCCAACCCAATAATAAACCTCTTGGAGATATACAAAAATGAAGTTAACAAAAGTCATCCTGATTTGCGGTTCTATAGTTGCTGCCACTCATTTCGCTGTTACGGCTGCAACACGTAGCGATGAGCCTATACAGCCAATCAAGAAAAGTGCTGATGCAAACCCGGCAAAGGTTGAGCTGGGCAAGAAGTTGTTTTTTGAACCCCGATTATCAAAGTCCGGTTTTCTCAGTTGTAATTCCTGCCATAACCTTGCAACCGGCGGTGCCGATAACTTGCCAAGTTCGATTGGTCACAAATGGCAATTAGGGCCGATTAATTCTCCCACCGTCCTCAACGCTAAGTTTAATCTCGCTCAATTTTGGGATGGACGTGCTAAGGATTTGAAGGACCAAGCCGGTGGGCCTATTGCAAACCCCGGCGAGATGGCATCCACCCATGAGGCGGCGGTAACAGTGCTGCAATCAATACCGGAATATACCGCTTCGTTTAACAAGGTATATGGTGTTGATAAAATTGGCATTGAGCAAGTGACTGATGCTATCGCGGCATTTGAGGAGACATTGGTCACGCCAAACTCACGATTTGATAAGTGGTTGCTAGGTGATGATGGTGCTCTTTCGGAACCAGAGATGGCCGGATATACCCTGTTTAAGACCAAAGGGTGTATTGCTTGCCATAATGGTGTCGGTATTGGTGGTGGTTCCTATCAGAAATTCGGGGTTGTCAAGCCTTATAAAGACACTGAAACCCTTGGTAGATACAACGTTACTCAGGAAGAGAAAGACAAATATTTCTTTAAGGTGCCGCTGTTGCGGAATATTGAACTCACTGCCCCCTATTTTCACGATGCGAGTACTTGGGATTTAAGTGAAACGGTTGATGTTATGGCAGAATATCAACTTGGCATTAAACTTACTGAGGCTGAAAACCAGAAAATAGTCGCTTTCCTGAAAACCCTGACTGGCGAACAACCGGCGATTGTTTATCCGATATTGCCGCCGTCCACTGTGAACACGCCAAAGCCAAATCGAGAGTAATTAAGTACCCTCGCCAAAAATAGGTTGTGGGATGGGGTGTTGCAAACCCCGTCCAGCCCAAGTACAACGAATTTGAACGGCTCACAACAAATGGCTTAGGAACGTGCATGAAATAATTAGGGCAACCATAAAGGATTGCCCCTACGTAACACAATGATTTTGGGTTATTTTTGGGTTATTTGCCGCTTGAGGCATTGGACTTGTACCCAAATTTACAACGCCAAACGTTAGAAGGCAATCCTAAGTATGGTGGGCGGATGGTGATGGATTTGGCAGTTATGGAGTCCAAACCTTCAGATTTGGCAGTTATGGAGTCCAAACCTTCAGATTTGGCAGTTATGGAGTCCAAACCTTCAGATTTGGAATTTATGGAGTCCAAACCTTCAGATTTGGAATTTATGGAGTCCAAACCTTCAGATTTGGAATTTATGGAGTCCAAACCTTCAGATTTGGAATTTATGGAGTCCAAACCTTCAGGTTTGGAATTTATGGAGTCCAAACCTTCAGATTTGGAATTTATGGAGTCCAAACCTTCAGATTTGGAATTTATGGAGTCCAAACCTTCAGATTTGGCAGTTATGGAGTCCAAACCTTCAGATTTGGAATTTGGTCACGTCCAATAATTGTAATTCGGGATCAATGGACAACTTATATGGAGAATTCAACCATTCGG
>Ga0233403_10001043_pt1 | contig 13045 bp, 6 predicted proteins | sample Na_oxic_1_MG_FD_179866 | JGI IMG/M metagenome (GOLD analysis project Ga0233403, IMG submission 179866) | Seawater microbial communities from Saanich Inlet, British Columbia, Canada - Na_oxic_1_MG | ecosystem: Environmental > Aquatic > Marine > Inlet | place: Canada: British Columbia | collected...
TGCGTCCGCTGTTCAAAAATCCTCAACATCCCTATACCCAAGCCCTACTTCAAGCCCTACCCAAACCCGGACATGACCGACTTGCTGCCATTCAAGGTAATGTGCCTATGCCACTCGAATATCCCGTCGGCTGTCGCTATTGCACACGTTGTCCAAAAGTGATGACTCGCTGTCCACAAGAGATGCCAAGCTTGAAAAAACTAGCCCCCAGACATTATGTAGCCTGTTGGCTTTATGAATAGACAGAAAAATTTCCATAGCTCCTATTCTTATATTTACCCATAAGTAGGTTGGGTTAGCCAAGCGTAACCAAACCTACAATCACTGAAACAGCACAAGAAATACGATTGACGAAACTTATGACCAACGCCTGAAAAAGTAAAGTAATGATAAAAAATTTCCTGAAAGTCTATAGTACAACGGCTCTGCGAAAACAATGGATGAGAAAAATTCAATCCCAAAATGAAGTTGGAGATAGGCTAATTTATGAAAAGCAAAGAGTTCAAACATTGGCTTGCAAAACAAGGTGCTACCTTCGCGCCTGGCAAAGGCAGTCATTTAAAAGTTTATCTGAATAGTCGCCAGTCCGTTTTGCCAATGCACGCTACCGACTTAAAAAAAGGACTATCGAAGCCATCAAAAAACAACTTGGACTGAAATAGGAGTTAATTATGTGGGATTTTCCGGTTGAACTTAGCACTGATGAAGAAGACGGCGGTTTTGTGGTAACCTTTCCTGACGTGCCCGAGGCAATTACTCAGGGCGAAAATAGAGCCGATGCACTTTGGTACGCCCAAGAAGCGTTAGAGACAGCACTTACTATGTACATCGAAGAACAACACGATTTGCCTAGTCCCAGCCCAGCCAATGGTCGTCCCACAGTTTCGCCTGAAGCGTTAGAATGCGCCAAGCTAAGTATCTATGCCATCATGCGGGCGCAGGGCGTACACAAGGTCGAACTGGCACAACGTTTACATTGGCATATATCCCAAGTTGAGCGGTTGCTTGACCTTAATCAGACTTCCTTGTTTGAGCAATTTGAACAAGCAGCAGCATCTCTTGGTAAGCGTGTTGAATTGCATATTGTTTAACGGTACTGTGCATGGTATACATTCCAACACTGCAAATAATTGGGGTCAGATTTCTGACCCCAATTATTATTATCTATGACCCTAATTATACTCAACACGGGCACCAATTTTATTTTTTGTCATTTTGGATATTTTTTATTTATAACTTCTGGTCGTCAGTTTAGCATAGTCAAAAGTCAATGGTTCTTTGTGAAGCACTGAAGGTTTACCTTTGCCCTTGTATTCCCAAGCCGCAACATAAGCAAAATTCTCATCATCACGCTTTGCCTCACCCTCCTCCGTTTGAGACTCTTCTCTAAAATGGCTACCGCAAGATTCTTTGCGATGAAGGGCATCTTCGACCATAAGTTGGCTCATTTCCAAGAAATCAGCAACTCGAAGGGCCTTTTCCAACGTGATATTCAATTCCTCGTTAGTACCCACCATATTGAGATTTTCCCAAAATTCCGCTTCCAGCGTTTTGATTTTTTCTTTGGCTGTTTTTAATCCCGCTTCATTGCGTGACATGCCGCAGTAATTCCACATAATCAATCCCAATTCCTTATGGAACTCATCAACCGTTTTTTGGCCCTTGATTGCTAACAACCGATTAATTTGTTGCTTAACACTTTGCTCGGCTTCCTTAAAAGCCGGATGATCGGTAGGCACTTTATCATAAGGCATCTTCGCCAAATAATCAGCAACCGTATGAGAAATAACAAAATATCCATCAGCCAACGCTTGCATCAAACCACTCGCCCCTAAACGATTGCCACCGTGATCTGAAAAGTTAACTTCGCCGAGTGCGTATAAACCCGGAATGGTTGTCATCAAGTTATAATCTACCCACAAACCGCCCATCGTATAATGCACCGCGGGATAAATTTTCATCGGTTCTTCATAAGCATTTTCATTAGTGATTTTTTCATACATGTGGAAAATATTGCCATATTTGGTTTTCACATACTCTTCACCACGTCTATTAATGGAATCTCTGAAATCCAAATAAACAGCCAGACCCGTTAAACCAACACCATGCCCAGCATCACAGACTTGCTTAATATTTCGAGAAGCCACATCACGAGGCACCAGATTACCAAAGGAAGGATATTTTCGTTCCAAAAAATAATCGCGTTCCGCATCAGGAATTTCATGAGGTAGACGCTTCTCACCAGGTTTTTTGGGTACCCACACTCGCCCATCATTTCGCAAAGATTCAGACATTAACGTCAATTTAGATTGATGTCGTTCATGGACTGGAATACAAGTGGGATGAATTTGGGCAAAACACGGATTAGCAAACAAGGCTCCTTTTTTATGAACTTGCCAAGAAGCGGTCACATTCGCGCCCATGCAATTTGTAGAGAGAAAGAAAACGTTACCATAGCCCCCGGTGCAAAGTAATACGGCATGGGCACTGTGCGACTCAATTTTTCCGGTGACCAAATTGCGAACCACAATACCTCGTGCTTTGCCATCAACAAGGACCAATTCTAACATTTCCGTGCGTGGATACATTTGCACTTTGCCAGTAGCAATTTGACGACTTAACGCACTATAAGCACCAATCAATAATTGTTGCCCAGTTTGCCCTCTCGCATAAAACGTCCGCGATACTTGGGCCCCACCAAAAGATTGATTATCTAACAAGCCACCATATTCACGCGCAAACGGTACGCCTTGCGCGACACATTGATCAATAATATTACCGCTGACTTCAGATAGTCGATAAACATCCGCTTCTCGTGCGCGAAAATCGCCACCTTTGATAGTGTCATAAAATAAGCGGTAAATGCTATCGCCATCATCTTGGTAATTTTTAGAAGCATTTATGCCACCTTGGGCAGCAACACTGTGCGCTCTCCTGGCACTATCTTGAAAACAAAAGACTTTAACATTGTAGCCTAATTCAGCCAGCGTAGCCGCCGCCGCAGAACCGGCTAAGCCAGTACCAACTACAATGATATCGTATTTTCTCTTATTAGCTGGATTGACCAGTTTCAAATCAAATTTATGTTGAGACCATTTTTCTGATATTGGCCCATTTGGAATTTTTGCATCAAGTTTCATGTTTGAAGATTCCTGTTTAAGTAAAGTAGGTTGGGTTAACTCAACACCTCTTAAAGTAGGTTGGGTTAGCGAAGCGTAACCCAACACCTTTGATTACAAATGACTAATGAACGAAAAAACCGAAAATTTACCCGTGTGCAATATAGATGGCTTTTATGTTTTTAACGTTTCCAAACCGGCTTCTATGACTTTAAATAATTCCTCTTCTTGCCAAGGTTTATGGAGACAACCTTGAATATTCGCGTGTTTTTTAGCACGTTCAATCGCATCATCATCGGCTTGTCCGGTCAACATAATTTTGACAATATTGGGATATCGTTCATGAACCTCCATAAGAAATTCATCGCCTTTTTTATCAGGCATCAACCAATCAGAAATAATCACGAGAATGTTTTCATTATCTTCTGCTAATTCTTCAATGACTTCCATTGCTTCTTCTGCACTTTCAGCCACTTCATAACTATACACTTTACCAAATTTATCTCTCAGTTGTCGCCTAAGACGTTCTAAAATAAATTTTTCGTCATCAACACACAAAATTACCGGTTTAGCCATGATAAATATCCTTTTGAAAATAAAAATACCAAAGCTAAAGCTTTGGACTCCAACTCCGTGCTTTGGAGTCCAAAGCTTTAGCTTTGGTTAAATTCTTGATGGATAGGAAGAGAGACGGTAAATGTCGTTTTGCCGGGTTGAGTATCGAAACTGATTTTACCTTCATGTTTTTCAATGATTTTGTTCACGATATCTAGTCCTAAGCCACTCCCTTCCCCAGCGCGTTTGGTAGTAAAAAAAGGTTCAAAGATTTTATCTTTTATATCCTCTGGAATACCAGTGCCACTATCAGTGATATGAACTTTTACTTGATTCTTTTGGTTTTTAACATCTATTGTTAAAGTGCCATTATAGTCCATTGCTTGTAAGGCGTTGTGAATCAAGTTGGTCCATACTTGGTTGAGTTCATCAGGATAACAGAGAATACGTGGTAAAGAATCATAATATTTAATCACTTCAATATGATGTTTCAGTTGATTACTATAAAGCGTTAAGACAGTTTCAATGCCATCTATAATATCAGCACTGACTTTTTCCTCGGTATTATCATAACGAGCAAAGCTTTTCAGCGCGAACACGACTTTAGAAGCACGTTGCACAGCCATATCAATTGTCCTTGCGCCTCGATGTAAATCTGACAATTGATAAGCCATTTTTAAAATTTTTTCACTATCAATATTTTGTAATAAGGGAAAGAAGGGTTCAATATCGTCATAAATACCCATTTCTATCAAAATACTTGCAACAGTCTCCGCATCTTTAATTCTATTATCTGCTTCTAATTGGCGACTGAGCTGCCGTCTTAACTTACGTTCTTCTCTGGCAGAAGAACGTAACGTATTTTGGGTAAAAGTTTTTTGCAATAAGTTCAAAAAAATAGGCTGTTGTTCTTTAGGCAGTGATTGAAAAAAAACTGGAAATTTAAGCATATCTTGGTCTAAAAATCTATTAATACTCCCCACCGCAGAATTGATGGCACCCAAGGGCGTATTAATTTCATGGGCAACACCAGCCACCAGTTGTCCTAACGCTGCCATTTTTTCAGATTGAATCAATTCTTTTTGCGTGACTTTAAGGTATTCTAATGTGTTTTGTAATTCGGCGTTTTGCACCACTAATTGTTGTTGTAGTTGAGAGAGTTTTAAATGCGTTTTTACCCGTGCTAAGACTTCTTCAGCCTGAAAGGGTTTAGTAATGTAATCTACGCCGCCGACAGAAAATGCTTTGACTTTATCAAAGACATCGCTCAACGCGCTAATGAAGATAACGGGAATTTCAGCGATTTTGTTATCCGCTTTTAATTTTTCGCAGACTTCGTAGCCGTTCATTTCTGGCATTTGAATGTCCAATAAAATTAAATCTGGCATGACTGATTGTACTGATTTTAATGCCATTTTACCACTGACAGTCGGACGTACTTTATAACCTTGTTCAGTGAGTATTTGGTTTAAAATCTGTAAATTGGCAGGCATGTCATCTACAATGAGAATGTTGCCTTTTGATTCTGGAATGGTTTTATCGTTCATATTTTTTAAAATGGTGAATTTTGTCACATTCTCACGCAAAGACGCAAAGACGCAAAGACGCAAAGACGCAAAGTCTAAACCATTAAAACGCTTTGCGTTCTTAGCGGCTTTGCGTGAGCATTAAAATCAATCTGACAAATGAGTTCTACTTTGTCACATTCTCACGCAAAGACGCAAAGACGCAAAGTCTAAACAATTGAAACGCTTTGCGTTCTTAGCGGCTTTGCGTGAGAATTAAAATCAAACGCTATTCGTTTTTTCGATTAAATCTAATAAGTGGTCATATTGAAAATTGTTGGCAAGTTGCTGTAAGGCATTTGCCAAGGTTTTATTATGTTGACGCACTTGGACAACCAGAGTTTGCATTAACTCGGTATCTAACTCAATGGCAGCTTGTTGTATTTGCGTGAGTAAATCGTTGGGCAAACTGGCTAGGTTTTCAGGAGTTAGTATGTCTTGTTGTGCTTTTTTGTCCAGCGCCGGTTCACTGCCTTTTACGGTTTCGTAGATGTAGCGCACCCCAATGTGCTGGTGCATTAAATCAAAAATAGTGCCTTCTTTAAACGGTTTGTGCAAAAAGTCATCACAGCCTACCGCTAAAATGTTTTCTCGTTCTTCTTCAAGAACGCTGGCAGTGAGTGCAATAATTGCAGTTTGTTGTCCTTTCGATTTGGCTTTGATTTGTTGAGTGGCTTGTAATCCGTCCATGATGGGCATACGAATATCCATCCAAATCAAATGGGGTTGCCAATGATCAAATATATCAATAGCTTCCTGTCCATTAGTCGCTTCTCGTAATTCAAAACCGAACGGATTTAACAATTGAATGAGCAATTGGCGATTTTCCCATTTATCATCCACAATCAACAGACGATAACGCGGTTGATTCGGTTCAAGAGCAATAACTTGCTGTGTTGGCTGTTCATTGAGACTATCAGCCGCTGCTACAATTTGAGCGTGGATAGTCACTTCAAACACGGTTCCTTTGCCAACTTCACTGTGTACTTTGATATTGCCGCCCATTAATTGGACAAATTGACGACTGATGGGTAAGCCAAGTCCGGAACCTTCTTGTGAAGCACGTCCGGTTGCAGTTTGGCTAAAGGCTTCAAACAATTTATCCATTTCTTCTTGGGCAACACCTGCTCCGGTGTCTGCGACACTAAAATGCAAGATCGTGCTCTCAGAGGGCGAACACGTAGATTCGCCCCTACCAAACCCTTGTAGGGGCGAACATAAGTGTTCGCCCTTTTTTTCATGTTCGCCCTTTTTTTCATGTTTGCCCTTTTTCCCACTCTCGTGTTCGCCTAATTTTTCACTATATAAGGAAACGCCACCGTCTTGCGTAAATTTGAGGGCGTTGCTCATCAAATTGATTAACACTTGCCGCAATTTTTTACCATCGGTTCTGATATAACGGGGTACATTGTCACTGCGTTCCACTTGCAATTGCAACTGTTTACTTTCGGCTTTGAGATAAAATAAATCGTAGATTTCATCAAGTAATCGATATAAATCAAAATTCTGTTCATCAAGCGTTATTTTGCCCGCTTCAATTTTGGACATATCCAATACATCGTTGATTAAGGACAGCAAATAGTTCCCACTACGATTGATAATATTAAGGTTGTCCCGATGTTCTGTCGGTAAAGTAGAACTCCTTTGCATAATTTGGGCAAATCCCAAAATCGCATTCAGTGGCGTTCGCAATTCGTGGCTCATGCTAGCTAGAAAAGTGCTTTTTGCTCGATTTGCTACTTCAGCTTTTTCTTTAGCGGTTTCCAGTTGTTGATAAGATTGAGCCAATTCTTGATGAGATTGTATCAATTCTTCAGTTTTTTCAGATAATTCTTTGGTACGTTGCATTACCTGAATTTCCAGTTGGCATTTTTGGTTTTCAACGATACTGATTCGCCACCGAAATCCGCCAACCATAAATCCCATAATTAACAATAATAGGCTAATTCTAAAAAACGTTGTTTCCCACCAGGGTGGCGTGATCGTGATGTCGATAGCAGTGCCTTCTTCATTCCAAATCCCATCATTATTGCTGGCTTTGACTCTAAAGGTATAATGACCAGCATTTAAATTGGTATAGGTGGCAAAACGACGATGACTTTTGACATAAGTCCAGTCTTTATCAAAGCCTTCCATCTTGTAGGCATATTGATTTTTTTTGGGGTTGATGTAATTTAAAGCCGAAAATTCAAAGGAAAACACCGAATCTTGATAAGACAAGGTGAGTGCTTTCGTCAAACTAATCGGTTGTTGCAAAGGAGAATTTTCACCAATACCAACGCTTTGATTAAAGATTTGAAAGTCAGTGATGACGACCGGTGGTATAAAGGGATTATCTTTCAATTTTTCGGGATTAAAACGATTGAAACCATTATTACCACCAAATAACAATTCTCCGCGCTGGGTTTTATAAGCGGCACCACGAAAAAACTCATTATTTTGAAGTCCATCTTCAATCGTATAGTTTCTAAACGTGTTGGTACGCGAATTGAATTTTGATAATCCTTTGTTAGTGCTTAGCCATAAATTCCCCTGATTATCTTCTAAAATATTGTTGATGGTATCATTGGGTATTCCACTATTCTTGGTATGATAATGGGCAAAAGTAGCGGTTGCTCGGTCAAATAAATTTAAACCCGTACCAGTCGTGCCAATCCACAAACTGCCTCGACTATCTTCATAAATAGCATAAATATGGTTACCACTTAAACTGTTAGGGTTTTTCTCATCATGTTGGTAATGTTTAAATATTTCCGTTTGACGATCAAATTGTTCTAAGCCACCGACGGTCCCAATCCACAACTGATTATGACTATCTTCATAAATCTCATTGACTTGATCGTGAATCAAACTGTTTGGTTCATTATCGTCATGCCGATAATGGACAAACGTTTTGGTTTTGGGATCAAATTTGTTGAGTCCGCCGCCCCAGGTGCCAATCCACAACATATCGTGACTATCTTGAAAAATTTGATTGATATTATCATGACTCAAGCTGTTGGGATTGTTATCATCATGTTGATAATGTTTAAAGGTTTCCGTTTGACGATCAAATTCGCTGAGTCCTTCCCAAGTGCCAATCCATAAGATACCTTGATGATCTTCAGTAATGCTATAAACATCATTTTGAATCAAACTCTTCGGATTATTTTCTTCATGTTGATAATGTACAAAGGTTTCTGTCTTAGGATCAAATTTATTCAAACCACCGCCTTCAGTACCAATCCATAATAGACCCTGATTATCTTCATAAATATCCCAGAGTGTGTTATGACTTAAGCTATTAGGATTGTTGGCTTGATGCCGGTAATGCTTAAATTTTTTGAAAGGACTGATTTTATTTAAACTACCGCCCCAAGTAGCGAGCCATAATGTCCCAGCATTATCAGGGTAAATGACATTGACATAATTGCTACTGAGACTATCAGCTTGACCACTTTCATGCTGATAATGCCAAACATTGTTCGATTCTGGATCGAGCTGATAGAGTCCAGAACTATCAGTACCAATCCATAAGATACCGGCTTCATCTTGGTAAATGCTATTGATAATCTGATCCGGCAAATAATGGATAAAAGTTTGTGTGTGACGATTAAATTCATTTAAACCCTCATCGGTTCCAATCCACAACGTGCCATTGTTATCTTCATAAACGACAGAGAGAGTATCATTGCTTAAACTATCAGGATCATTTGGATTATGTTGGTAACGCACAAAAGTTTTAGTTTGGCGGTCAAATTGATTCAAACCACCGCCATAAGTTGCAATCCACAAGGTATTGGTACTATCTTCGTCAATCGTTCCATCCCAATAAATTTCATTGTAACTTAGGCTGTAAGGGTCTTGTTCATCATGCTGATAATGCACAAATTGTTCGGTTTCACGATCAAATTGATTCAGTCCGCCACCCAAAGTACCAATCCATAATGCACCAGTATGATCCTCAACAATGGTTCTGACATCGTTGTGGCTTAGGCTATTGGGATCATTTTTCTGGTGTTGATAACGAACAAAGGTTTCTGAAGCCGGATCAAATTTGTTCAAACCATGACCGGTGGCAACCCAGAATATTCCCGTTTTATCTTGGTAAATGGACCAAACATAGTTGTTACTCAAGCTGTTGGGATTATCAGCCTCATGTCTGTAAACGGTAAATTGATAACCATCATATTTATTTAAACCATCTTCCGTGCCAAACCACATAAAACCTTGATTATCTTGTAAAACACAGAGTACGACGGATTGTGATAGTCCATCAGCAACGGTGAGGCGTTCAAATTGAAGTGCTTTCGCATCAAGCGTGATGGAAAAATTGAGGATTGTTAAAATTAACCCTGTAATGACTTTAAATAAAATTTGCATGTAGAATTGTCCTTTTATAGGCATTTTGATTGACAAAGCTTCGCTTTGATGTGTTTTTTAAAAACAGTTGACCCTCCTAAGAAAAAAACGTTTGTGTCGTTAAATGTTTAATTTTTTCCTTGAGTTGCACATTTTGAATTTCTAATTCTACATTTTTCGTTTGAAGTTGTTGCTGTAAATGATGAATGGTTAAATGAGTTTTAATGCGTAACAAGACTTCTTCCACCTCAAAAGGTTTACTGATGTAATCCACAGCCCCTAATTTAAAGCCTTTTATTTTATCGATGGTATCTGATAACGCCGTCATAAAAATCACTGGAATATCTTTCGTTTTTTCATTTTCTTTCAAACGTTGACAGACTTCAAAACCGTTCATTTTAGGCATCATCACATCCAATAAAATTAAATCTGGATGATCCCATAAAACAGATTCTAGAGCCATTTCTCCATCTTCTGCAATTAATAATTCAAAATTCTGTTTTTTGAGAAAGGTGAACAGTACTCTTATATTAGCAGGCACGTCATCAACCAGAAGAATTTTAGGTCGTTTTGGCATCATCATGCCTAAAACTTTCCGGCAATTTTCTAAGTAAATTTGTGAAACGTTATCATGGTTGTTAACTTGCAAAACGGTTTCAAAAGCATTTTGGGCTTTTTCAAATTGTCCGCTATGAAAATACTGAAAACCTTGCTCAAAATCATCTAATGTGGCTAGTTTAAGTTCAATAATGGAAGATGGTTCAGCATCAAATACTTCATAAATGATAACTGGTTCAGTTTTTCCTCTCACGGTGACACAATCAATCACGCGCATTTTATATTGAGAAATATCAATTAATTGATGATAGGTGTATTCTGTAATTAATAGCGGCGTGCCATAAGTTTTTGTTAATTGCTCAACCCGCGAAGCTAAATTTACCGCATCTGAAATTACCGTACCATCCATGCGTTTAGAGCCACCAACGGTACCTAACATAAGCTGCCCAGTGTTAATACCAATGCCAATGTGAATCATCGGACGATTTGGACTACCTCGCGTGAGATTATATTCTGCCAAGGCTTTTAACATACAAATAGCGGCTAGCAGTGCATCATCAGCATCACTAGGAAATAAAGCCATAATAGCATCACCAATATATTTATCAATAAAACCGTGATATTGACCAATGAGAGGTTCCATTCGACTCAAGTAGGCATTGATAAAATTAAAATTATCTTGTTGAGACATTTTTTCTGACATGCTAGTAAATCCACGAATATCGGAAAATAAAATGCTCATTTCTTGTTCAACTTGATCACCTAAATGAATGTCAATAATGCTTTTTTTACCGAGTAGATTTAAAAATTGGTGAGGTACAAAACGTTCATACGCATTAATTAAAGTAGCTTGTTCCTGGTTTGATTGTTCTAATTGCTGATTAGCTTGTTGTAATTTGGCATTTTGTTCTGTTAATTGTTTATCCTGAAAATAGCTGCGTATGGCTTCTGTTACTGTTAATTTTAGGTCTTCCGGTTCCCAAGGTTTGGCAATATAACGATATAGCTTGGCACGATTGATAACATTAGCAACTGCTTCCACATTGGCTTGTCCCGTTAGCATGATTTTAAGGGTTTTAGCGTTAATCTGATGAATACGTTGTAATAATTCATCACCTTTCATTTGAGGCATAATATAGTCTGAAATGACTAACGGTATTTCAATTTCCTCCTCTAATAATTCTTCGATAAGTTCTAAGGCTTCTTCACCACTCTCTGCTATTTCTATAATATACTGGTCACTCAGTGTTCGTCTTAATTCAACTTTAAGGCTATTGAGTATCAGGGGTTCATCATCAACGCATACGATAACAGACTTATTCAAAGTATTCTCCTTGTTGGATAAAAAACTAATCGACGCTTGTTTACGAAATGCCTATCAAACTTTCTGTAGTCCTTAGTAATGCAAGTATTAAAAATTAATTAATGACAAAGAACTTGGCTGAAGGGTAGGGGGTCGGTAAGCGGACACTCTGATCTTGAATAGTGCTAATATCGATCCATCGCTTGCCCTCACTGCCATTAAGTTAAGGGCAACCATAAAGGATGCCCCCTACATAAGATGATGATTTGTAGGGGTAATCCCTTGTGGTTACCCCAATTAAAATCCTTAACTTAATAGCATTGCCGCTTGCCCCCTATCAATACCTCCATCAGTTTGTTCTTTCCAAAGCTAAAGCTTTGGACTCCAATCAGCCAAAATAAATTTTGGACTCCGAGTCATACCTTAAAGTGCTTTTTGATCATAATCTGCCACTTTAGGCATTGCTACTTCTTTATTTAAAACGGCTCGTATGCGACGTAATTCCTGATTGCCGGGATTTTGGTCAATTTGTTGACACAACTGATCAATAGCATCATACCAAATGCCTTGCTCAGCATAAATTTGGTACCATTGTTCCTTTGGCGTTTGATTTAAGTGTTGAGTCAATTGTGGTGATGGTTCCATATAGCGGATAGTTCCACTGGCCATCAAATCAGCAGAACGTTGCTCTGGATCGGGTGTAATAAAGACAAACCATTCATATTCTTGGTCTTTTTTGAGATGAAAGTCAAAATCTGCTAACCGTAAATGGTGCATACCCGCTTTATGGACATCACTAGTGGGCGGTAATCCTAGAACCAATTCCAAACTCGGTTCAATGGCACGTACTTCATTGATACTAAACTCCATATTAGCGTCCCATGGCGCATCCATATACCAATAAAGTGTAGGTTGTGATGTTACTGTAAAACCGGTATGTTGTGGTGCTAATGGCGCAATGAGTTGTGGTAACGGTAGTGGTTCTTTTACCGCCACTTTTTGGGTATCTTCTTTGTGACTGACATCGTGAGAGGTATCTTGGGAAGAAGTATGTGAACTACCTTGACTGATGCCACGCGAAACGCCCCGACTGATACCACGTGAAACGCCCCGACTAATACCACGTGAAATACCACGTGAAACGCCCCGACTGATACCACGAGAAATACCGCGACTGATACCACGAGAAATCCCGCGGCTAATACCACGAGAAATCCCGCGACTGATACCGCGAGAAATCCCGCGACTGATACCGCGAGAAATCCCGCGACTGATACCACGAGAAATCCCGCGACTGATACCGCGAGAAATCCCGCGACTGATACCGCGAGAAATACCCCGGCTGATACCGCGAGAAATACCCCGGCTGATACCGCGAGAAATCCCTCGACTGATACCTCTGCTCACACTACCACCACTATTATCATCAACCAAACCGGCTTCTCTTCTCCGCAAAGGTGCATCTGGTATCAAAGGTTTATAAAGTGACTTCTCTACAACCCCCTTATTTTCAATATTTAGAGGTTGATTATCAGCCGCTATTACAAAGCTTGTTCCCAACAAAGCGGCAGTCAAAATGCCACCGCTTATCAATATTTTTAATA
>Ga0233403_10001044_pt1 | contig 13039 bp, 3 predicted proteins | sample Na_oxic_1_MG_FD_179866 | JGI IMG/M metagenome (GOLD analysis project Ga0233403, IMG submission 179866) | Seawater microbial communities from Saanich Inlet, British Columbia, Canada - Na_oxic_1_MG | ecosystem: Environmental > Aquatic > Marine > Inlet | place: Canada: British Columbia | collected...
AGTATGGCATTTATGCCAAATAGCCTTTGGGCTGAAGAAACACCACTTGATGAAAGTGCTACACCACCGGCAGAAATACCAACTGCTGATACGAAATACACGGGACTGCCAATCATTAACTTCTATCTTTCTGATGATGATTTTTTAATCATCAAAGTAGATGGCCTGTTGATCGGTGATGTCGATGGCTTCTCATGGAACAGTGGGGATATTTCAGAACAGATCAGTCAGTTCAAGGAGTCCGGTGTCGTTGAAATCACTGAACGAGATGATGGTTTCCAAATGCTGGTCAATATGCCCATTCAGCAACTTGCTGGAAAAAATGAGTTTGGTGTGCGCTATTTAGGGGATAACAAACTGTCAGCGACTATTGATTCAGAAAAGTTGATCGCTGAATTGAAATCCAGTGATGATCGTGGTTTTGGTTACGCCCGTGTATTTGGAACGATTACGGAAAGAGGGGGCTGTTGCTATTGTGGTCAATGTGGTACTCAATATGCCAGTCATGCCCGAGTTCATTTTTACCTTTGGAAAGGAAGTTGGGTGTATATCGGTTCAACCACAACAACCGCTAAGGGTTATTATAATGTCTCTTTTCAGGGAAATGATGCTTCTCGTATGCTTATCGTTGCAGAACATAATGGTAAAAAAGCAGCGGTGAGCAGTTGGGGGCCAGCTTGTGCTTGTACGGCGGTAAAAGTGAGAGCAAACCTTTACTTGAAATAATTTTGACTGACGACAAGTCATGAAAACCTGACAGGTTTTAAAAACCTGTCAGGTTGACTCAACATGAAAGGTTATTCCAATGAAAATCAAAATGCCAATAGTCTATTTCTTCGTGTTTTTCCTATTGCCGATAAAGACTTTTGCTGTTTACGATATCCTGTCAATCAACATCACTCCCACTGATAATGAGATTCAATTTTGTTTTAAACCAGATTATAGCCCCATAACCGATCATACTTACCTCGCCGCTCAAATGAAGAATAATGAGTTTTACTTTTTCTCTCAAAATAAGGAGATGAGTCACTGGTTGCCGGGCAATGAACCGCCTTTTTTTTCCGAAAGCGCGACATTCAGTGAAGTGTGTTTCGACCCCTTTCCAAAATCGGTCATGCAAGACATTTCAGTTTATGCCGGTGTTGGGAGTTCTTTAGAAGGCGTACAAGCCAATAATCGCTACGCTAAAATCTTTAGCGGTTTGGCAAAGCAACCACAACCGGCAAAAAAATGGACGATCATGGTTTACATGGTAGGTTCTGATTTAGAAAAAAGGGGTAAGTGGGCAAGCAAGGATATTTTAGAAATGTTAGCGGGCACAAGCCAGCCTAATTCTGATGGCGTTAATTTGGTTGTTTCTACTGGTGGTTCTAATCGCTATGGATGGGATACGATAAAACGTGCCTTCATCTCTAACGGACAACAGTATGTCCTTAACGATTTAGGGGCGAAGAGCATGGCAGAACCCCAAAATCTCAGTGAGTTTGTTCTTTGGGCAACCGATCAATTCCCTGCCGAACACTATGCCTTAATTCTTTGGAATCATGGTAGTGGTACTGGAGGCTATGGCCTAGATACTTCTAATGCTGGAAAAAGGGTTGACGATGAGGGCACATTCATAGAATTTAAAATGATGAGTTTGCCTGAACTTCATCAAGCTTATCAGGATATTCGTCGTCAAATCGACAAACCACTGGATATCGTCATTTATGATGCTTGTCTGATGGCTTCGATAGAGGTGGCTGAAATCACCGCAACGGTGGCTAACGCGATGGCTGGTTCTGCTGAGTTGGAACCAGGGCATGGTATTGACTATGCTCACCTATTGAGTCATCTCGGCACAAACCCACCCGATAATGGGCTCGCCTTTGGGAGCCTAGTCAAAAGGGGCTACATTCAACAGACTAAAGATCAAAAAACGTTTGAACAGTCACAAATTACCTACAGCGTTTTTGATTTAGAGCAATTAGCGTCATTTAACGGTACTTTCAATAATTTTGCCATTGAATTTAATCTGCTACTGGAAAAACTCGCATTTCAAGACTATGAACGACTCAGTCGTGGTCTCATTCGTGCGCCCGGTTATCCTTCTATACAAACGGGTAAATTACGCGCCTTAGAGAATGAGAATATTCGTATTGATTTATATAGTCTCCTACAAACCGTTGGGCCAGATTTTCTAACACTTAAAATTTATGCCGCTCAATTGCTGACTCTTATTGACAAAATGGTGGTCGATTATGAGGGCAACATTGCTGATATTGATCCCAATGCAGGGCGCGTCAGTCTGGATATTGGCAATGAAAAATCTTATTTAACTGTCCTGCCGGAAGCTTATACTCTGCTCAGTGAAGGCTTAGACTTTTATAACCGCCAAAGACAAAATGATTCTTATGTCCCTGAAGGGGAGTTGGTGTGTCCAAAAGGCTTTATTTGTGCCTTTGCCCAATGGCTTAAATTGGCAGCGGAAGACATTCTGGGGATTGAGGCCTATTTTGGGCAAGCTGAGAACTCAACTGTTTATTTGATTGATCCCGCTTTTTATCAGTATCGAGAATTGACCGAAGATTTAGAACTCGGTGTTAATGGCCATCAAGCCTGTCAATATCAACTGTGCGTGAGTGAGACGCAGTGTGAGGATATCACATTAACTCAGCAAGGCAATCAGTTACTGGCTGATATCGCTCTTAACGATTTTCCAAGCGTCTTATCTTTTTGCAATCATGATGAGCAGTGGTTAGCTTGTGGTGTAGTCCAGCAAATTGATGGCATTTGGGGACGCGATGATGGCTTGTATTCTGAGGACAGTATTATCCCTAGCACTTTGCATGTTCAAGGGAATCAAACTGAACAACGGCAAGGTAAAACATTGATTGTTCATGATCCGGCTCAAGTCAGATTAAAGAAAAGTTGTGATGACGAGAAGGCGGCTATTTGGGCCATGTATTATAGTTTAAATCAGCGTAGCCAAATTGAAGTCTTGTGTGACAGTGGGGATTGTGTTTGTCAGCCTGATGATACTGATCAGAGTTGTAAAGAAATTGGTTTTAAGGCTGGGGTGTATCTTACTCAGTAAGTTTGATTTGGAGTTCAAAGTATTACGAGGGTAGATAAGGTAGAGTACAGCAAATTACAGGGATAAACGAATTGTGAGTCTATTTAGCATAGCGTGTTTCCTAAGGCGCGGCTCAAAAATAACTTTCTCAATCCACTTTCTCAATCCTACCACCATTGATGTTTATAGAGGATATTGGGAAACGTTAATTTTTCATCGCTCCTAATTCGTTTATCCCCGTAATTAGCTGTACTCAATCCGCTGTACTCAATCTGTTGTACTATCATTAAAGGAGACGCTTATGTCTATTTATATTTATCGCAAAATGAAACTGTTTTGGGTAATGATTTTCCTACTGGCCAGTTTTCAGCTCAAGGCAGAATTCACTTTCACACCTGCCTCGCCCACCGTTGAAGTGGGGCAAGATATCACTTTGTCTGTCTCTGGCACCAGTGGCGAGATAACTTGGACACCCTCAAAGGGACAAATTCGAGGGGACGCTAATCAGGCGACTTATATTGCACCGGCACAAGCGGGTGTGGATGCGGTGACGCTAATAGATGAGGCTGGTAATGTAGGCACCGTCAAGATTATAGTGACAGCTAATGAGTTGGTTTCGTTGGAAAATGCCACTTGGAAAACGTTTACTAATCGAGATGATATTCAAGCACTCTTGCTGTCAGAAGATGGCAGAACGTTGTGGGTAGGAACAAATGGAGGACTTGAAAAACGCGACGCAACAGGAGAGTTGAAAGAAGTCTTTCTAAGTTCAGATGGTTTTCCAAACAACGAGATTCAAGCCATTGTGAACGATAACAAAGGCGGGTTATGGGTAGGCACTGCAGGCGGTTTAGCCCATGTTGGTGCGAATGGCACAGTAAAGGCGTTTACCACGGCAGACTATGATTTACCAAACGATCTCATTAAATCGCTTCTTGCGGATGGCAACGGCGGTGTATGGATAGGTGCCCAATATGGCATTGATCATTTAGCTCATCTTAGTGCTAACCGTGAATGGCAAATTTTTACCCAAGAAAACTCTGGTATGCGAAATTATGCCTATTGTTTACTTTCCGATGGTAAGAATGGTATTTGGATGGGAAACAATAGGGGCTTGATTCACTTTGATGCGACGGGGAGTTGGACCGTTTTTAATACCGAAAATTCTCAACTGCCAGATAATACGGTATTATCGCTAGAATCTGATGGTAATAATGGTCTTTGGGTAGGGACTGAAGAGGGGTTAGCTCATTTTCATCCAGAGAGTACGACTTGGTCGAATGTAGACAATTCCAAACTACCCAGTAATGAGATTTCTGCCATTCAATCTGATGGAAAGGGGGGGATTTGGTTAGGAACGGATAAGGGCTTAGCTTATTTCCAAGCGGGGACAATAGGGCAGATTTACAGTGTAGACAATTCCGATCTACCCAGTAATCAGATAACTTCTATTGAATCTGATGGTAATGGGGGGCTATGGTTAGGCACGTCTAAAGGAATTGCCCACCTGAAATCTGATGAGAATAGCTTGAAATTGCTTGGCTCAAAGCATTTTGCATCCACTCTCCCGAGTAACGATATTCAAGTGCTATCCTCTAGTCAAGATGGTATTTGGGTTGGAACTGATAACGGTAGGCTCCATCTTAATGTTGATGGTACGTATGAATCCTTCCATTCAGAACCTTTCAGTACAGTGTCAGCGATTGAATATGATAATGCAAATGGTGTTTGGGTTGGAACAGAAAAGGGCTTGTTCCATATTTTTGCAGGTGGTACCCAAGCCATTTTTAACACAGAAGACTCTGATTTAAGAGTTTATTCTCTTTATGCTGTTGCTGATAAGGCGGTTTGGGCAGGCACTAATTTTGGTTTATTTAATTTAGCAGCTGATAATCATGAGGGCATGATCTTACATGGTACAGCTGATTTACATGTTAAAGGTATTCAACCTGATAATAATGGCGGTATTTGGGTAGGCCTTGGTCGTGCCGTGCTTCACATCAAGGCTGATAACACGAGAACACCATTCCATTTTGAAAATTCTGAAATGCCTAACAAATGGATTAGATCACTTCATGCTGATGGTGATGGCGGCGTATGGGTAGGATTGGGTGGTGATGCAAAATTTACAACCGAAGGTGTCGTTGATCCCGGCAACTGCCTAGTTCATATTCCAGCCGATGGGGATTTGAAAGTCATTAAGAGAGATGATTCTGGCCCTCAACTTTGTAGAATATTGTCTATTCAAACAGATGGGGGTAACGGCACTTGGGTAGGCTTTGGCAGCGGGGGTAAGAATGTGAATGGTAAATTCTTTGGGGGATTAGGACACCTTAATGCACAGGGTAATTGGCAATTTTTTTATACAAACAATTCTGCCTTACCTATCAATGACGTGACCTCTCTTTTGTCAGATAAAAGTGGCGGTATTTGGGTCGGAACAAGTAGTGGCCTCGCACATCTCACTTTCGCCCCAAAAAACAAACTCTGTACCCAGATTAAGACTGAAACATGCGATGCCTTACTCACTGGCAAACGAGCGGCTATCATCATCGCAGGCGGTGGCGCACAAAGCACAAATTCACTTTGGGAGACGACGGAAGCCATTTCTAACCGTATTTACAAAGTTTTTTCTGACAGAGGTTTTGATAAATCCGAAATCTATTATCTATCTTCCAAACCCTGGGCAGATTTTGACGGTGATGGTTTTAATGATCGTATTACTCGCACACCTGAAGAAGATCGTGGTTTGATAGTTGAGGATGTGCGTACCGCATTTGAATGGGCTAAAACGGGCGATAAACTTGATCAGCCGCTCTATGTATTTTTTGTTGATCACGGTGGCCCTAATAAACTGCTACTCGCCAAAGACACCGAGATGCAAGCTTCTGAATTTCAAAGAATCCTTGATGACTACTACAATAGCACGGGCAATCAAGTGATTTTAGTCATTGAAGCCTGCTATTCTGGCTCCTTACTCGAAACACTCGCGGCTCCCGATCGCGCCATTATCAGCAGTGCCAAGGATGACGAAGAGGCCTACTTTGTTGAAAAACAAGGCTTCACCCATTTTTTTACGGATCACTTAGTGAGAGGTCGAAACTTTTTTGAGGCTTTCAATTTTGCGATTGAGAAACAAAATAAGTTGCTGAAAAAATCACTTCCAAAACTCTCTGGGGCCGCGAATAGCACGGATAACAAGACCCAAACTCCGCAACTTGATGATAATGCAGATGGCTTTTTCACCATTGACGATGGGCAATGGTTGAAAAAAGTTTACGTCAATGGCAATTTTCAAACATTGGACATCACTTTAGCGGTTGAAAGCCTTACCACTTCAACCCCGTTATTGGTGGAGCAAGCCATTATGCTCAAAGCTAAAGCAACTACGGCGGTTGGCCAAGTTGAACGAGTTTGGGCTGTTGTCAGGCCACCAAAGATAAGTCGGGTACTGGACAGCAATGGCACTCCCATTTTAGCCTATCCCCGTTTTAACCTCCAGAAAACTGAAGTGGAAAACGTCTGGCAAACCAGTTGGAACGATGCTGTCTATAATGGTGATTATGACATCAGTTTCTATGCCAAAGATAACGAAGGCAATATTGCCAGTAGCGATAACTCCCTTATCATCAGTGTCACCGGTGGCGCAGAACCACCAGAACAAGCCAATGTGCAAATTGTCCTAGAAAAAGATCGCTATCATCCCGGCGAACACCTCAAGGCAGAATTGATTGAAAACTTAGGTTGGGGCTATGATTTATATGCTGCCGTGGTTATGCCGGATGGCAACTTTATGGCCTTCAAAAACACTAACGAATTGGCTCCCCTCAACGAAGTGAAAAGATGGCGTGGGCTTCGCTCCGAAAATAGCCATTCTATTTTTGCTGATTTAACATTGCCAGAAGATTTGGCAATGGGTGAATATTGTTTGTATGGGATTTTATCACCAGAGCGGGAAGATGTGTTTGAAACACAGGTTCTGGATTTATGGGTGATGGGACAGCAATGTTTTGAGGTTTTTTAAAGATAACTATAGTACAACGAATTAGGAAAAAAACGAATGAAAGATAAATGAGTTTATTTATCAATTCGTTGTACTCAATCACAAACGGAGAAAATGATGAATATTCAATATACTCGCTTTATTCTCAACAATGCGTTACTCTATTTATTGATTTCAAGCTTATCAATCGTACAAGCGGCTGAAGTCATTTTTACGCCAGAGGCCCCATTAGTCGAAGCCAAACAACAAATCACTTTATCAGTCTCTGGTATGAGCGGGGATATAACGTGGATGGCGATAAAAGGGCAGATTCAAGGCTCTGGCCATGAGGTGACATATACCGCACCTAGTGAGGGTGGTATAGATGTCGTCACTGTGTTGGATGCTGAAAACCATGTAGGAACCCTGAAAATCACCGTTACAAAAGCACTTATCGACGAAAATTCTGTGTGGAAAGTGTTTACTAATCGTAATTTTATTAATGCCATTCTGTTGTCAGAGGATGCTAAAACTTTATGGGTAGGTACCAATGGTGGACTTGAAAAACGTGATGCAATTACCGGGGATTTGAAAAAAGTATTTACCAATTCAGATGGTTTACCACACAACAGCATTAATACTATTGCGAGTGATGGTAATGGTGGATTGTGGTTCAGTACAAACAAGGGTTTATCCCATTTAAATAATAATGGTAAATTGGTAAATTTTAACAAAGCTAATTCAGGATTGCCAGTTAACGAGATTAACTCTATAGTTAGCGATTACGAGGGGGGAGTGTGGATATTAGCAAACACGGGAAATGTGTGGCTATCGGCAAGTCGATATTTGGTTCACTATAGTAATGATGAAGTGTGGACCACCATCGATCTGAGGAAATATCAAGACAATTGGAATTCAATCACAACCAAATCCACATTACCCACCAGAGTGAGTTATGGTGATAAAGTATTTACAAATAAATTAGTAAGAGATGATAGTGGCGGATTATGGATGGCAATAACCCCGCCAATAGGAAAAGGCTTAGGATATTTGAAAAGTAATGAAGAATGGATTGCTTTTAATGCTGAAAACTCTGGTTTGCCAGATTCTGGCATTTATGCATTGATCAAAGATGGCAATGGTGGTTTATGGATAGGCACTGGCAATAGAGGTATAACTTACCTGAGCAGTAATGACGAATGGATAACTTTTGATATACCTGATCCAGAATCATTTGGTATACCAAATAAATACAGCAATTGGGTTACTAGTGTACTCAGTGATGAAAAAGGCGGTGTATGGGTAGGAACTTTAGAGAGTGGATTGCTTTATTTGGATAATAGTGGTCAATGGAGTATATTCAATACTGATAATTCTGCTATACCCAGTAATGCAATTACAGTTCTCAACAGTGACCGTAGTGGAGGAGTGTGGATAGGTACTAGCAATGGTTTGATTCATTTGAACGACAATAGCAATTGGGAGACTTTTGGTATCAAAAGTCCTAATATACCTTCAAATTATATAGAAATTTTAATGAGTGACAACGACGGTGGAGTATGGGTAGGAACCACAAAGGGCTTGGCACATCTAAACAATCAAGATGAGTGGGTAGTTTTCAACACTTATAATTCAGAGTTGCTAGACAATCATATTAATGCTCTAGCTAGTGATGGCAATAATGGTTTATGGATAGGAACCGAACAGGCTGGGATAGCTCATTTTAGTAGTAATGGTGAATGGGCGGTTTTTAATACTGAAAATTCAAAGTTGCCTACAAATGTTGTCGAAGCTCTTGTTAGTGATGGGAAAGGGGGAGTATGGATAGGTGCTGGAGGTTTGACACATTTAAAAAATGGTGAATGGACGATTTTTAATTCTAAAAATTCCTTATTGCCGGGTGGTGTCTATGCTCTTGTAAAGGATGACAGTAATGGGGTATGGGCAGGTACCAGTGGTGGTTTAGCTCACTTGAATGGTGATCACCAATGGACAATTTTTGATTCCACAAATTCTGATTTACCTAGGGATTGGATTTTTTCCTTGTCAAAAGATGAAAGTGGTGGATTATGGATAGGAACCTATAGTGGTGGACTGGCTCATTTCAAAGGTGATGGAAAATGGACAATTTTTAACGATGAAAATTCAATTTTGCCAGTTTCTCCAGTTATTAGTACCTTATTTAATGATGGCCAAGGTGGTGTATGGACAGGAAATACCGGTAAAAAATGGCCTCGTTTCAATCATTGTAGCTGTGAAAACAGCAGATTAGCCCACCTTAACAGCAATAATGAAGTGACCGTTTTCAATACCTTTAATTCAAATTTACCAGATAGATTAGTTACTACCATTACTGGTGATCGTGCTAATGGTATTTGGATGGGAACATGGGGTGGTGGGCTTGCCCATTTTACTGTGAAACCAAAATCTACCATCAATCGTGCCGCTATTATTATTGCTGGGGGTGGTGACAACGACAACACTCTTTGGGAAACAACCGAATCCATTTCCAATTATCTTTATTCGGTTTTTCATCAAAAAGGTTTTAACAACGAGGATATTTATTATCTATCCCCCAAATCTTATGTAGATTTTAATGGTGATGGTCGAAGTGACCGTATTGTTGATGCACCAAAACCGGAACGTCCTTTAACTGTTGAAGATGTGCGGGTTGCACTGGCATGGGCTAAAACTCGGGGGCAATTGGATCAACCCTTATTTTTGTTTTTTCTTGATCATGGTGGGCCAGAAAAATTTCAACTCAGCAAACTGAACTACATGACTGCGCCTGAATTTAAGGTAATTCTGGATGATTATCAAACCGCAACCGGTAATGAAATCATCATGGTGATTGATGCTTGTTATTCTGGTATGTTAGCGGAACAACTCATGGCCCCTAAACGCGCTATTATTAGTAGCACCGGCAATGGACTGGCCTATTTTGATCGCAAAGCAAGACAAGGTTTTAGTCGCTCCTTTGCTAAAGGTTTAGTGAAAGGCATGAATTTTCATGAAAGCTTTGAATTTGCGACGAGCGAACAACAAAAAATGTTGGGCAATATCTCTACCCGTTTACTCACTGGCAGTACCACAGCTACCGGAACAAAAGAACAAATCCCTCAATTAGAAGATGGTAGTCATGGGCAATGGTTACGCCAAGTCTCCCTTAACGAAGGTTCAATCATCAACAAGGTTACTTTAAAAGTTGATAGCCTAACAACCTCTACTGACTTAACAGCAGGTCAACCTTTTCCTCTCAAGGTTAAAACAACGCTGACGAGAGGAAGTGTTAAGCAAGTTTGGGCAGTGATTAAACCACCCAAGATGAATTTAGTATTGGATAGTAACGGTACCCCCATTTTAGCTTTTCCACGAGTTCATAGTTTTCTCCAAAATCAGAACGATAAAACTGTCTGGGAAGCGACTTGGCATGATGCCGTTTACAATGGTGATTATGAAGTGACTTTCTATGCTAAAGATAGTCAGGATAACATCGCGAGTAGTGATAATGCCGTGGTGATTACCGTGAAAAATGGTGTAGAACCACCCTCTCAAAGCACAATAGAAATTGTACTGGAAAAAGACAATTACCGTAAGGGGGAACCTCTTAGAGCAAAATTGATTGAAAATTTAGGTTGGGGTTATGATCTTTATGCAGCGGTCAAATTGCCAAATGGGCAGATTAGGGTAATCAAAAATACCAATGATTTTGTTGCCCTAGAATCGCCAAGAAATTGGTTGCCACAAAAAAGGCAGCAAAATAAGCCACTCACTTTACTAGATTTAACTTTGCCAGCTCATTTACAAACTGGCCAATATTGTTTATATGGCATTCTCTCACCTGAGAATGAATCTGTCTTAGATGAAAACACACAAGCACGTTGGATATTAGAAGAAAACTGTTTTGAGGTATCACCATGATAAAATTAATCACTATAAGTAAGGGAATGTTATTATTTTCGCTGTTCTTAGTTTTCAATTTTTCTGTCGTGTCAGCGGCAGAATTTCAATTTACCCCCAAAAAGCCTATCATTGAAGTCAGTAAATCACTGACTTTATCAGTATATCGTACTAGCGGCAAAACGATGTGGAAAGCGGTTAAAGGTCAGATTCAGGGTACTGGAAAACAAGTCACTTACATTGCACCTACTCAGCCGGGTATGGATGTGGTAACCGTATTAGATGGGGATGGCAACGTCGGTACGCTAAATATCACCATAACATTACCTCATACTTTTTCGCATGAAAATAGTATTTGGGAAATATTTGCAAGCAGGAGAGAAGTTGGTGCTCTGACTTTATCAGATGATGGTAAAGTCTTATGGGTAGGCACTGAAGGTGGGCTTGAAAAACGCGATGCCAAAACAGGGCAATTGTTAAAAAATGGGCTATTAACAAATGTCGATGGTTTGCCTCACAATTCCATTTCCAGCAGAACTTTGGTGACTGATGGCCAAAATGGACTTTGGATAGGTACTTATGCTGGACTTGTTCATTTAAATAATCACAATCAATTGACCGTTTATAATACAGAAAATTCCAGTTTGCCTTACAACGTTATTAGTTTTCTCTCAAACGATGACAAGGGAGGAATTTGGATAGGAACATATGGAGGACTTGCTCATCTTAGTAGCAAGAAAAAATGGACTGTTTTTACTTCATACTATTCGGGTTTACCAAGTGATTCTATTTGGTCCCTCAAAATGTATGAGGAAAATGAGGTATGGATAGGAACCAATAGTGGACTCTCAGTACTAGTTACCAATGGGAATGGTTGGGGGCATCTTAATACTGATAACTCCAATTTGCCCAGTAACGAAATTCTTGCCATCGTGGACGATAAAAATGGAGGATTATGGCTAGGAACTACAGCGGGAATAGTCCATGCAAGTGATGAATGGAATATTTTCAGTGTAGACAATTCAGATTTACCACGCAATGTTATTAATACTATTATCAGAGACGCTAAGGGTGGGGTATGGATGGGTACAAGAGGGGGTGGGTTAGCTCATTTGAGCAACAAGAATAGGTGGACAATTTTTAATACCGAAAATTCAGAATTACCTAATAATGATGTTTGGGCAATTATCGGTGATGGGAGTAATGGACTATGGATAGGAACTGGAGATGGATTAGCTCATTTAAATTTCAGTAATAATGAGGTGAAATGGACAGTATTTCGAGAAGAATCAAACTTACCCTATAACCAAGTCAAAAGCTTTGTTAGCGATGGTAAGGGAGGCATGTGGATAGGAACCGAGGAGGGATTAGCTCATCTGAGTAAAGATGATGACTGGACAATTTTTAACACCGATAATTCTGACTTACATGACAATTTTGTTTCAGCACTTGCTAATGATGGTAATGGTGGTATATGGATAGGTACTGGGAGTAGTATTTATCCACTACATCTGAATAAAAATAACGAATGGACAGTTCTTAAGCCCGATAATAAATTGTCAGATGATAATTTGCAGGAAAATGATAGGGTTCTGACTCTTATGGAAGATGACAACGAAGGACTATGGATAGGAACTATGAATAATGGTCTAGCGCATATAACTGCCGAAAATAAATGGACAATATTTACTCCTGATAACTCTGACTTAGTTAGCAACAATATTAATGAATTTATGAGTGATGGTAATAATGGATTATGGATAGGTACGCATGGTGGAGGACTTGCTCATTTAATAAGAACCGAAAAAGAGGATAAATGGGAAAATTTTACTGCTGATAATTCAGACTTACCAAACAACTTTGTCATTAGTTTGGTATCTGACAATAATGATGGCATTTGGGCAGGTACTTGGGAAGGGCTGGCTCACCTTAAAAGTAATAATAAGTGGACCGTATTTAACAAATTTGATTCTAAATTACCGGACAATCGAGTATTTCACTTATCTACTAATGATAGTGGTGGCTTATGGGTAGGCACACGCGGCGGTTTAGCTTACCTAAGCAGTGGTCAAGAATGGACCATTTTTAATACGGAAAATTCT
>Ga0233403_10001045_pt1 | contig 13027 bp, 9 predicted proteins | sample Na_oxic_1_MG_FD_179866 | JGI IMG/M metagenome (GOLD analysis project Ga0233403, IMG submission 179866) | Seawater microbial communities from Saanich Inlet, British Columbia, Canada - Na_oxic_1_MG | ecosystem: Environmental > Aquatic > Marine > Inlet | place: Canada: British Columbia | collected...
GCGCAAGGTTAAAGCGAAAATCACGCCACTCACGCCGGCACCCACTGCCGCTTCGGCTAAAGCCACATCTGGAGCTTGCAGCGCGACAAATAACACCGATAAGGCTAACGAAACAACCGAAGCCGCCGCCACCGCTGCCAAATAATTGGCTAAAAACACCACCGCCAAAGCAGCCCCTAACATCACAATAACGCTGATTAAAGTGACCAAAAATAACATTAGCTGTTCTCCGATTGAGTTGAAGGCACCGACGCTGGTTTCGACGACAACGTGAATGGTTTTAAGCCAGCCAGATAAGCGGCACGAGCAATCGTCGATGAACCAACCGGCGAAGTCAACAAAATAAACAGCGCAATCACCAACAATTTAGGTAGCCATGTCGGATGAAGGAAGGCGACACCAAACAATAATGCTAACGTTCCAAGCGTGACGGCTTTTGTTCCAGCTTGAATGCGATTATAAACATCTGGCATTCGCACCAATCCTAACGCGCCTAAAAATAAAAAGGCGGCTCCGATCAGTATCAGTATATTTCCAAGTATTGCCATAGAAGGAATCCAATGTTCAAGTTGATAGGAGTCCAAGAGTTATCTTGGATCTCCAAAATATTTATCAGGAGGGCACCACTTTTTAAAATATTGTCCCAAATCCTCCCATCCCTCTGAGTGGTTGCCCCTTCAAAAATGCCTGATTTGGTACTTACTTATTTGGACGAGTGTGAACCCTCAATGGTACGCGCCAGTGCTACAACGGCGACAAAAGCCAATGCTCCATACACGAGCGCGATATCTAAATAAATAGGATTCTCAAATTTACTGGCAAGCCACACTAAGCCGGCGGTTGTGATAACAGCCAACGTATCGGCCGCCACAATGCGATCCGGAACACTCGGCCCCCGAAATAAGCGCCACATTCCTAACAACAATGCGCCGCCTACCAAAATAAAAGCCAATATTTCTAGGACAAAAACGATAGAGTTCATTCGACAAATTCCCGTAAATGACGTTCAAAAGACTGTGCAATGGCATGGGTAGCATGTTCTAAGTCTACCCCTGGCGTACTGTCGATCCAATGTACTTGTAAACGATCTCCGACTACGTCCACCGTCAAGGTACCCGGTGTCAGCGTGATACTGTTAGCCAGTACCAATTTGCCTAATGACGATTGGAGTTGAGTTTGCACTTCAACCAAAGCCGGATTGATAGGCAAATTCGGTGACAGTACTCGGCGTGCCATATCAATATTAGCACGTACTAACGCCACGACAAATACTTGTAGATAACGCAAAATATGCCACGGCATTGCCCACTGAAATTTCAGACTATCTATCATAGTCAAATGGTTGCTAGACAGCCACGCGGTAAACATGGCTACCACAAGTCCAACCAAACTTTCACTCCAACTGAAGGTGCCCACTAAAAATAGCCACATCAAAAAAAGAGTGACGGTGGCAACCACAAAACGGCGTTGTCGAGACTTATTTTTGAGATCGATTTTGCGAGAATGTCCCAACAGGTACTGATAAAATTTCCCAGAACCTCGTATAACATACTTTCCCATTGGTTTGATCACCTGGGTGTATGCTTGATGGGCTAACCGCTTTTTCGGCACTGTCTCAGGAGTCGGAGATTGTGAGGGAGGAGTGTCGGTTGTCATGATTTCTCCTGTATATATATTAATTACTTGGAGTCCAAAGCTTCCGCTTTGGATCCCAACGACAAAAAATATTATAGCTTTTCAGATGAATATTTTCACGAATAAATTCCGTTTTGAATGAATCAGTCGGACAACTCCTCCGACTTTGCCGTTTGCAATTGAACGGCATACCAATCAATATTGCGAGTAATGAACATCACCAACGCGAGTATCAAAAATAATCCGACCGCCCCAAACAATAACGCATAGTCTTGTAAGTGCAGTAAGACATATAAATACCCGTACAAACCGGTGAGTATCAACCCCATCATAGTAGCCCGTCCACCACTACGGAGTGCTTTCGCGGCATAAGTGCCGATCAGAATCGTGGTACTGGTACTCGCGATAAGGTAAGCCATCGTAAAACCTAAATGTTCTGATATGGACAGTAAAAGAACATAAAACAAGCACAATGCAAAGCCCACCATAAGATATTGCAGCGGATGTATGCGGATCGGGTTTAGCACTTCAAACAAGAAAAAAGTCATAAAAGTCAAGACGATAAACAAAATCCCATACTTAACCGAGCGCTCTGACTTCTGATAAAAATCCACCAACAACAATAATTTGACCCCAAATTCGGTGTTATAAAAATCAATATTCGGATTATTTTGGGTCGTCCAATATTGTGGATAACTGCGCCCTAAATGCGATACTTGCCATTTGGCTTGAAAGCCGGTATTGTCGATATCGTGATCGATTGGCAAAAAAGCCCCATCAAAACTTGGATCAGGCCATTTCGCGGTTAGATTAACGGTCGTGGTTTTGCCGACTGGGACAAACCGAATTTGCTCGCTGCCATTAAGGTGGAGCTCAAAGCTAAAAGTATGGGGCGTATTGGCTGCCGTGGCAAGGTGAGGGAGGCGGACATGTAAGCCGTTCTGAAAAAATCCGTTGTTGCCAGCCCCGGACAAAAATTCCTTTTTGTCTTCATCCCAATTTAAATACAGCGCGTTATGAATGCCACGGGTATCTGAAATTCCGATAGACAGTATGGCCTCTTCCCAGAGGATATGTTCCGGGTCAATTTTCCAGCCGCTCAAATCTGGGTGAGGAAAACTCCCTTTGATACTGAGATTGACGCGATACACAACCACATTAAAAATACCCCGCGAACGTATTTCTGGGATGATGTCGCCATCCACTTTAAAATCATCGGGTAAAAATTGAGCTTTATTCAGTTGTGAATGGGTTTTCCCCTTGTCGTCTTTCCAAAAGCTGCGATAAGGAATAGTGAGTAGAGGCCCGGTGAGTGTTTGTGAATATCCCCACCGACTACTGACTTCACTAATGACTGAATGGTGGCGACTTTGACGCTCATAAACCAATCCAATAACCATCATCAGTGGAATCAGCAAAATCGCTATCAACAGTCCGACAAACAATAGTTTAACAAAAACCGAGTGTTGCAACGGTGTGCGAGTGTTGGTTGTTGTCACTAATCATTCACCTCGGTTATTAATTAAGGTTGTTGCGAAATAAAATTAAAAGGGTGCCGTTTGACAACGGCCTTTAAAATCAATGGCTTACGGAATGGAGGTGAGTATCTTACTGATATTATTTTACTTTTAGTATTGTAATCGCTATGGTATAAATTGTGGTAAAAACGGCACCCAAATTAAAATCCAATTTTTGAATTTGTTTTTTTTGCAGAGGTGTCAAAAAATCCGAATCGAGTAGAAAAATCGAATTTTTAACTGGGCATCTATACCAATGATCATTACAATCAGGCAACTCACAAAAAATAATATACCTTATGGGGCAACCATAAAGGGGCAACCATAAAGGGGCAACCATAAAGGATTGCCCCTACGGTCATTGATGATGTTGGGGCAATCCCTTGTGGTTGCCCCAATCCCTTGTGGTTGCCCTTGGTATTTTTTTGGGAATTGCCTCATTACCAATGAAAAATGCCAATATATTACATAACTCTATAATTTTTATAGGAATTTTATAATAAATCTCGTTCACAATTTTCTATATTTGTTGCCAAAGTTTTTTGAAAACGACGTACCAACTTTCGGATAACTCTATTGATAGGCGCATTTCCAAAAAAAGGGTTATTATCAATCTTGATCACTACTCTCTCTAGTACAACGGATACGCTTTCTTAAACGGATAAGGGACTTTTCTAAAAATAACCCGGTTTTTTGGTAATTAGAAAGCTAATAATAATTGGCTCCGAATAAATATAATCTCTTAAAATCAATAGTTTAGGTTTTTCCGGTCACGACAGATAATTGAATATTATCCGTTTATTTCGGGTATCCGTTGTACTTGTCCGTGAAAATGGGAATGCGCCTCTATTGATTATATTACAATAGTAGTTAGATAAATTTATTAGTGGAGGTGTTTGTCATTTCAGGCGAATGTCAGAGATATTGGGGCAAAATCAGATTTTTCCTTGACAGAAATGACAAAAAGCTTATAGTCATTATTATCATAGAAGTGGCTGGATTTTAAGTAATAACTATTTGGTTTTATTGAAAAATTTATTCAATTTGTGGTTCCATCTTTGATGACTACAACTATGGCCGTTTTTTTAGTCAAACCAAGTCGATAAAAAAAATAAGAGTCAAGTTAAGTTCAAAAAATGATTGGTTGAAAAATTGGATTGGATTGAATTGAATTAATTAATTTTATCCTTTTGTGGTATAGAAATAAATTGGTATTTTGGCACGTTAGAAAGGAAAAAAACTTTGACAAATTTATTGAAGTGAGTAGAAAAAACGCACTCTATTTCTGTCACTGTTAAGTTTCACGCAATTTATTTCATAAATCACGTTTCATATTAATGGTTTCAAAAAATTTGTTCACAACTTTTATGAATCATTTATAATTACTGTATTAACTCGTTATAGTCAATAATTATTATGAACAGTCTATTTGCTCCTCTAAAAGCCTTAAGTTTTCTTGGGCGACCATCGGTGACGTTGCCGATTGAGCCTCGCCCGGCGGCACCCAATTATCGCGGTTTTCATGTCAATGATTGGGAAAAGTGCATCGGGTGTGGTACGTGCGCCACTATCTGTGATAATTATGCGATCAGTATGGTGGAAATCAAGGATTTGCCGGCTGATCCGATCAAAGGCGTTAAGCCCCATCGCCCGGCCATTGATTATGGGCGTTGTTGTTGGTGTGCGTTGTGTGTCGATATTTGTCCGACCGGTTCTTTGGCATTGTCACGCGAATATGTGCATGTTGGGCTTGATTTAAATAGCTATTTTTTTCTGCCGAATGAGAAAGGTATACATGGCTTGGGTTTTCCGAAAGGGTGGGCAAAGTCTAGCGATTCTGATTTACTGGACTTAAAACGTCAACCGATGCCAGAATTGAGGGTTGAACAACGGCAAGAGTCTTTTGTTGAAATTGTCGAAGGTTTTGATGATCAAGCCGCCTTACTTGAAGCGTCGCGCTGCATTCAGTGCGGTATGTGCCATGATGCGTGTCCAACCAATATGCACGCGCCGGAATATATCCGGGCGATATGGGCGGGCGATATGGAAGAGGCGGTGCGACAAATTTATCGCACGAATCCATTGGCAAATGTTTGTGGGCGCGTTTGTACTCATCGTTGTGAAACGGCCTGTTCGATTGGACGGCGCGGTGAACCGATTAGTATCCGTTGGCTAAAACGGTATGCGATGGATAACGTTTCTCATGAGCAGATTAAGCAGATTGCATCCGAGGGTCGCACGACGACGAAGACGGGCAAAAAGGTTGCTATTGTCGGATCGGGTCCAGCCGGTTTGACGGTGGCTTATGATTTAGCGCGACAAGGGCATACGGTGACTATTTTTGAAGCTTACGATAAACCCGGCGGCATGATGCGTTATGGTATCCCCGAATATCGTCTCCCTTATGATAAACTGGACGAAGATATTGATGTGATTCAGTCAATGGGCGTGGAAATTCGTTGCAATGTCCATATCGGTAAAGAGACAACGATGGCGGATTTAGAAAAAGAGTTTGATGCGACGATGATTGCGATTGGGCTGCATGGTGGACGCTCAACGCGAGTGCCGGGCACCGATCACAAAAAAGTCTATTCGGCTATTGACTTGTTACGTCGGGTGACTTTGGGAGATGCTATTGAAGTCAGTCAAAAAATCACGGTTATTGGCGGAGGCAATGTGGCCTTTGATATTGCCCGTAGCCTGGCTCGCTTGCAACGCCAGCAATTTGGTGAAGTGAAGATGACTATTGCCGCTTTGGAGGCGCGAGATCATCTGTTGGCCGATGAAACCGAAGTGACGGAGGCAGATGAGGAAGGGATACAATTATTTACCAGTCGAGGGCCGCGTCGTTGTGTGATAGAAAATGACACACTGACTGGCCTAGAAACAGTCCGCTGTATTTCTATCTTCGACGATCAGGGCCGTTTTCATCCGATGTATGATGAAAGCGATGTGATATTCCATGAGGCGGATATGATTGTTGAAGCGATTGGACAAGCGCCACAATTCGAGTTTTTGGGTCAAGACTTGACTGAGCGGTTAGAATGGAATAATCGAGGCCGCCCAGTTATTGATACTGATGGCTGCACCAAGGAACCGTGGCTGTGGGCGGCTGGCGATGTTGTGCAGGGTCCTGATGTCATTCATGCTATCGCGGCTGGACATCGCGTAGCCAATAGTATTCACCAATATTTAACACCGTGAATAACGGGCAAGCATAAAGGATTGCCCCATTGGTCATTATTGATTCGTAGGGGTAATCCGTTGTGGTTACCCTTAACTTACCAATATTTAACACCGTGAATAACGGGCAAGCATAAAGGATTGCCCCATTGGTCATTATTGATTCGTAGGGGTAATCCGTTGTGGTTACCCTTAACTTACCAATATTTAACACCATGAATAACGGGCAAGCATAAAGGATTGCCCCATTGGTCATTATTGATTCGTAGGGGTAATCCCTTGTGGTTACCCGACACAATATGGCAGTGACGCAAAACCTGGATTGTAGGGGCAATCTATTGTGGTTGCTAGGCCATTTTTAGGTTTCAACTTTCCAATCACCAAAGGTAAAACATGATGACAACAGAAAAAAAACCCGTGCATGAAGGTCAAGGTTATCATCAATTGAAGGAAAAGACGACGGTGGCCGATATTTTGAAAACGGCCACTTCCTTTGAGCAGACGGCGATGAATTTTTATACCGAACTCAAGGATAATGTCAGTAAAAACTTGCGCCCGTTGGTGCAAGAATTGGCTGATGAGGAGAAGTGTCATTTTGACTTGTTCAGCAACCTGAGCCGTAATCAGCAATTTTCTGATCAGGTCAAGGAAGTGATCGAGACTCCGCCCAGTGATCATCGTTTTTCTGATTATGTCCAAACTCCGAAACTCAGTGACTTTCCTGATGATCAGGCAGTTTTGCAGTATGCCATTGGGCGGGAACAGGCGGCTATGGAGCAATATTCAGCGCTCGCCGAAGAAACGTCACAAGGTGCTATTCGGGATTTGTTCCGTTATCTCGCTCATGAGGAGTTGGAACACAAAAAGGAATTGGAAAAACGTTACTATGAATTAGTCCATAGTGGTGGCGTGTAATTTCAACAGTATTGGAGTCCAAAGCTGAAGCTTTGTGCGGCTGACAAAGCTGAAGCTTTGTACTCCATGCTCCCAGGTTAAAAAAACATTATGACAATAGAAAAAAAATTGTTAGATAAAGATAAAAGTTCCAAAAAATTCAAAGGCAAAACCACGATAGGTGAAATTTTAGAAACGGCGGCTTCCTTTGAGGAGGTGGCGTTTAAATTTTACAGTAGCCTAAAAAATAAAGTCAGTCCGCCTCTTCGCCGTTTGGTGCAAGAATTGGCGGATGAGGAAAATCGTCATGTTGAATTATTCAAAAGTTTAAGCCAGTATCCTCAGGTGCCGGAGCAGTTGGCGCAATTGATTAAGACTTTGCCGAGTGATCAGCACTTTTCAGATTATATAGAATTTCCTAATCTTAATGAATTTTCTGATGATAAGGCGATTATTCAATATGCCATTGGGCGGGAACAGGCGGCGATGCAACAGTACATGAGCCTTGCTAAAGAAATGCCGCCGGGACCGATTCAAGACTTATTTCGATACCTGGCTCACGAAGAATTGCGGCATAAAAGAGATTTGGAAAAACGCTATCAGGAATTATTGTCGAGTTGTTAGCGGTAAAGTCTTTTAAACTAACTATAAGGATTATATTTTAGAAAGGGATTAGATTGTTATGGTTTCAACGAAACTCTCCAAATCTTATTCAAACGAATCCTTTCTAAAATATTATCCTTGTAGTTATTGTTTCATTCATCAAAAACACGCTCTTTCATCCTTAAAAAACAAAATCCTTTCTAAAATATAATCCTTGTAGTTATTGCTTTGGCATTTTCTCAACAATCCGCATGGTTTCGACGCTGATGGTACAGACTCGTTGCAACAAGTCAATCACAGTTTCTTTGTAATCGGCAAAGCGATAGGTGTTGAATTTTTCGGCAATGGTTTTATCTTTGGGCTTTTTTTCTTGGTATTGATTGAGTATCCATTCTAACGCGCAGCGGTTGCCCAATTGATAGTCCCACGCTTGGGCGGGTACACGTTGCAATGTAGTTATCGCATCTAATTGAATGGTGCCCGTCGCGTTGTCCACTTTGAGTTTGGGTTTGTTAGGCTGGTTAGAGGCTAACGAGTTGTCCACTCGTTTAAGTGGATATTTTTCGACGGTTTCGTAGTTCAGGTGTAAGTCCATCAGTTGCTTGCCCCAGGCTGCCCATTGATGAAAGTCGTGATAAAACGGCAACCTTGGAAATTCGCGCGTTAAGTTGAGAGCGTATTTTTGCCGATAAGCTGGGTGATGTAACACGGCGTAAGTGTAGTGAAAAATATTCTCATTGGTAATGCTGTTGTCTTGGTAGTGGGAGCGAAATTGGTTTAAGCCCCAGTCGGTGATGTTGTCGGTGCGGTTGCGTTGTTTGTCGTAGCGGTATAGAGGAAGGCATTGTGTTTTTTCTAAACAATCTAAACTAAATAGGCTGCTAATCGCAAAACTTTGGAATAATTTTGAGGAACCAATACCAGAAAACAGGATAATTTTATTTTCACTTTTGAGTTCATGACCAAAAATTTCATAATGATTTGATGTCAATCTATCAGAAAGCCCTTTTTCTGAATAGTAAAATTGACTTAAAAACGGCCGATAAAATAGCTTAATCAGATATTTTTCACGGTATTCCAGTCTTTCAGCCTTCAACAATCTTTTCTTTAAAACCTCACTCCATTTGATGGAATAATCAAAAGAAGCACTTTTGGATTCAATATTTAAGTTAAATTTATCAATAAAAAACTTAATTTTAGTTTGTAGTGATTCGCCATTAAAATCACAAACCCATTCATCTCTATTGGTAGAAATTCCCAAAGAAAACAATTTAAAAACCGCCCGTTCTTGTTGTTGAGACTTAGCCAATTTAGTTTCTTTATTCGCTAACGGCAACCATTCCTCAAAATCATTGTCAGCGATGTTGAGCCAATTGTGATTTTTATCCGGCACAATATGCTCAAAATCCATTTTGTTAAACGGAGTGTTGGAAAGAAAAGCCAGTTTGTCAGCGGCTATTTCCAATTCTGGGCGGCGCACATAATGAATTTGGCACGAAGTGGCTCCTTGTCGTTTTATCATAAATGATATTGCAACGCCGGTTTGAATGCCGAACACATTGTTTTTGGTGCCGGAGAGTTTCGGATTCTTTCTGACATCGCCGCCTAAATCGACCAGATAAATGTCATTAAACTCTTCGGCAACTACTTTTCTAAAGCCGTCAAAAGTCCGCGCTTCTATAAAAGACGAATTAGTGATAAATGCTAAAATACCATTGTCTGATAAACGATTACTTGCCCATCGAAAAAATCGTGCATATTGATCATAAAGTTTGGTTTTCTGCGCCGTGCTATTCGCAATGTAAGTACGTTTGATTGCTGTGTCTATTTCTGGATAGTCGCGATTTTTATTGTTGTCATTTTCGTTTTGTTGATTGGCATTATAGGGCGGATTGCCAATAATCACCGAAATATGGCGTTTATTTTGGGCTTGGATACGCGCCGCGTTTTCTTCGCCTAGCCCAAGAGATAGGGTTTTCTGTTGATTTTGATAGCTATGATCAAAGCCCAAATTGTCCAATGTATCGACAAAACAAATATGTGAAAACGCTTCATACTCACCCATTTTTTGTTGATAAGTGTACTCAATATTCAGGTTGGCAATGTAGTAGGGCAGAATCGCAACTTCATTGCCATGAATTTCATTCAGATATTTATAGCGTAGCCGATTTGTCGGCAAGTATTCAATCAGTTCGGTGATAAACGTTCCGGTGCCGGTTGCCGGATCGAGAATTTCTACCTTGTCATCGGCTAACAAGCGGTTAAAGTGTTTGTCCAATAAATAATCGGTGCTTTCAATCATAAAGCGGACGATTTCATTGGGCGTGTAGACGATGCCCAATCTATCTGCCGCTTTGGGGTTATAGGTTTGGTAGAATTTTTCATAAATCACTTTCAGAAACTTTTGTTTTTCATGGTGATTAGCAATATTTGCTGCTTCGCGCCGAATCACGGCATAATAACTGCCGATGGATTTGAGTGTGTCACGACGGAGTTTGTCAGTAAAAAAGGTATTGGCAACCATTTCTAAATGACGCGCAACGATATTTTCTTGATGAAACTTAGCCTCATTAAACACGGTTAAAAAAATATCTTCGGTCAGAATGTGTTGAATAATCATTTCCCGAATATCGAACGCGTTGATTTTAGGATTGATTGCGTCTTGACACAGCGTCAATAAGCCTTTGAAGGCTGCCTTAAACGGTTTATTGGTTTTAGCGATTTTATCCAACATTTGGCGTAATGTTTCCAGAACATCGGGTAAATCCGCCTTAAACCGTTCAATGGCTTGCCGAAAATCTTTGACTTCGGCGCGTTCATAATGGATAAAATGGGTCAACAACGCATCCAATTTATCGGCATCTGCTATAGAAACTCGCTGCACTTCTTGCCCGCCTTGAATTAATACGGCGGTTTGGGAATCCTCAAATAAAATATTATCGTTAGGATAACCTTTGGCGAACTTGGCTTGAATTTCTTTATCTAAATCATCCTCAATATCCTTGCTTTCCCAATAGCCCCAAGCTAGGCGCAGCGCATCTTTGATGGTGCCATCAGGATAGACGGTAGTGCCGAATGAAGTGCGATATTCTAATTCCGGGATTAAAATCAACTGTTTACTTTCGCAATAACTATTCAGTAGATTTTTAAAAGCATCACGAATGGAGGTTTCCTTACGTGAGCCACCGTATCGAATGAGTTTTTCCAGTTGGGTGTGGTAAGTTTGGATTAGGTGTCGGGACATTTTATAACTCCAGTTCACGGGGATATCAAAAGGATCGTGTTTTTAGGTCATGGGTTTATTTTACCTCCGAAAGCTCTATAACGACAAGGATTGTACCTAGATAGCCTCCTTGTCGTTCCATTGTCAGATAGGGTTTACAGGCAGTTTGGCAATATTTAAAATATTGCGGTTATTTTGGTCTCAGGAGAGGGGTGGTTGATTTTTTTCTGATATTTGGTTAGGAATATTAAAATCAATATCCGCCAATTTTTGAGCCGAAATAATCTGAATTAACCAATTATCCAACTGTCCCAAATCAGTCGTTGCTTCAATGTGCTGCACAATGCCTTTTGGAACACGGGTAAATTTACGGTGTAATTGACGAATCAGGGTTCGTTGTTCGCCTCGTTGTTCGCCTCGTTGTTCGCCTCGTTGTATGCCTTGCCGCTGGCTGTCCGCTAGTGCTTCTTGAAAGGTAGGTAGTTTCCCAATCGCCTCCGGCATTTCTTGGAAAAACTGGTCAATAATGGACCAGGTTTCTTCACGTATAATATGTTTCATGGGTTTCACCTCCAAAAGTTTTCGCCATATTAATTCCGGATCGGTTGCCAGTCCGATGTCCATTATCAGTTGTAAATAATCATTCAACCCGTCACGCAGACATAAAGAGATAAACTGCTCCAATTTCTTTCCCCGCGCTAAGGGCAACAACGGATAGTTTTTAGCAACCAACTCCAGTTCACTGGGATGAATAATCCATCGACTTAATATATCATCACTTGAGTAAATACCTGTTTCCTTAGCAACAAACCGATAGGCTTCCTTGAGCTGATCCAAAATCTTATCGGGTCGTGTGACACAAATTATGGTCACGGTCATTTCGTGAGCCAGTTGAGGGGTTGTGCGTTCGTCGCTTTCTTCATAGTCGATTGAATCTGAAGAGACTTCGGATTTGGGGAGCGATTTTTTGACACCCAGTCCCCATGCCCTCATCATAATCCGATTAAAATTATCGACCGTTAACGGGTCATGGAAACCTTTGAGTTCTATCGCGTTCCATTGCCGAAAATGGGCAAAGACGGTCTTCTGTAATCGCTGACGTTCGGCCGAAGTGGGACAGGCGACTACCAGATCAATGGTACCTGAGCGAGAAAAAACTTCTCGTTCCGTCTCCGCCTCAAATCCCCAATTTTGAAAGAGACGATGATAAAAGGCTTTAGTCGTTTCATCAAAAGGTTCGTGTTTTGATGTCATGGGTTGATTTGACCTCCGAAAGCTCTATAACGGCAAGGATTGTACCTAGATACCATCCTTGTCGTTCCATTGTCAGATAGGGTTTACAGGCAGTTTGGCAAGATTTAAGATTATACTTGGCACCCAAGTTGCGCTTTTTTTTGTCATTTCAACTTGATGATCAATCTTCTTAAATCAATGCCATTAAGTTAAGGATTTTTCTGAGGGCAACCACAAGGGATTGCCCCTACCAATCCAGGTTTGGCGTAGGGGCAATCCTTTATGGTTGCCCGACATGATATGGCATTTTTCTTCTTAAATGGCAACCCATTTCTTCATAAATAAAAATAACAACCGATCAATCTGATTTATTTTAACTATAACAAAACGCTTGACCACTTGATCCTTTTATACTACTAGGACCCTTACCGCCTATCCGTTGTTGATAACTCATTGAATATGAGGCTCGTGCAAGCTACGGCTGGCACTCATGAGTGCCAACTGATAGGTGGTAAGGTGTAAGTCCTAACTACAACCGACTTAGCACCACTTTTTCTTCGATAGCATCTGTAAAATCACTCAATGGCTAATAAACTCAGTATCCGCTTAGGCATGAAGTGATGAAATTGTTTAAACAAATTTTTCAGTTTCAGGAAAACTTCAAGCGCGGAAAAAGCATCATCACTTGCATATCGAATCTGTTGCGGACTGAGCGACTTGCTCTCCCAGTTAGAAAGTG
>Ga0233403_10001046_pt1 | contig 13026 bp, 5 predicted proteins | sample Na_oxic_1_MG_FD_179866 | JGI IMG/M metagenome (GOLD analysis project Ga0233403, IMG submission 179866) | Seawater microbial communities from Saanich Inlet, British Columbia, Canada - Na_oxic_1_MG | ecosystem: Environmental > Aquatic > Marine > Inlet | place: Canada: British Columbia | collected...
GTATAGTCAATGAAACTGATCCCACCACCAAAACGATTAAACGCAAGACAATCATTCGCCCAATACAAAGCAAATTGATGGACTCCCAAACTCACGTTGGGATTCAGGAAGTGGAACGCTATCTTGCCATTGTTGACTGAGAGGGGATTTTATGCGTTATCTTGAATTGGCATTATTTGCCGAAGGACCAACGGACTATCGCTTCTTATCACCGATTTTACGTCGTGTCACTGAAGATATATGTTGTCAACATGCTAAACAACCGGTCGACATCCGGGAAGAAGTGTTACGATTGAAAACGCCTCAAAAAGAACGTGATGCTGGTCGTGCCCAACGTATTTTGGCAGCGGCGCGTCAGTATTGTCATAGCTATGTTATTCTATTCATCCATAGTGATAGTGATGGCAATTGGAAACGCGCTCTAAAAGACCGGATTGAACCGGCCATGCTTTTGCTCAATCAGGACACAGTCACTCAACCAAAAAAGACGATTGCGGTCATACCCGTGCGAGAAACAGAAGCTTGGGCATTAGTTGATGGAGACGCTTTAAGAGCGTGTTTCGGCATACATAAGACTAATCAACAACTTGGAATACCTTCAAAAGCACGGGAAGTCGAAAAACTGATTGATCCTAAACAAGTACTAGAATCGGCGACAGCTAAAGCGGTAGGCTCTCGACGAGGCAAAGCAGCGGCATTTTTGGAGATTATTAGCGAAAAAATAGAATTGGCTTGTTTGCGTGAAGTCCCAGCTTTTAACCGGTTTGAAAATGAACTCAAAAATGCACTTGCCAGTCTTGGGATATTAGGAACTAAGTAAGCAATTTTTAATGGTAGAATTAACAGAATGTATTTATTCATATTTAATTTATTGTGGAAAATTCTGGAATTGTGGAAAATTCTGATTCAGACAAATAAATATATGTTATATAAATAAATCAATAGGTTACAAAGATTGCTACTTATGCTTTGCAATCAAGTAATTACGAGCCACGCAAATTATCAGAGAGCCAAACCGTAGAAAAAACATGCAACAGTTATTGTTAGCCATAGGTTTCACCTGGGGTGATGAAAATCAGGTTCCAACTGGGGAATCCAGTTGATCCTGTTTTTATTCCTCATAAATAAGTGGTTGTTTTTACTAAGATAAAAATAGCAGAATAAACAATGGATCAAGTTTTTACCAACAGAGCAACCTGATTTTCATCACCCCAGGTTTCACCTATGGCTATTTACGTTTCACCCCTTCGGGGTTAAACGTGAATAGCCACCGATGAAATCGGTGGAATTATTAAACCACCGTAAAAATGGGAATGCACCCATATAAAACTGCCTAAAAATTTAGGAGATGTACTTTATTCGTTCAGATATAGAACCAAATTACCAGAAAGTATCACTTCAAAAGCACCAGAAGGCTATGAGTGGGTTATCAAACGGCTGGAAGAGCACAATACCAACTTAGCTTGGTTAAGAAATCACGAATTATACCTTCAGAAATCATGGCAGAAACCAAGATTCCAGATGCGACACCGGGCGTTATAACAAAATACTCATCGAATGATGAACAAGCACTTTTAGCCAAGATTAGATACAATAGACTGGTTGATATTTTCACCAGGCTGACTTGTTATTCTCTCCAAAACCATTATAGAACCACTGTATCCGTGAGCTATCTCTCGAAGAGCTTGAAAGATATAAAATTAGAACGTAGACTCTCGTGCCAGAACGAAAAATGGTCGGTAAGAACACCTTTGTCGGGTTACGTATTTTGACTTTGCCAAAAAATCTAACCTGACCGACTCAATGCCATTAAGTTAAGGAATTTTATTGGAATCCAAACCTTCAGATTTGGATTATTCTGCTTAAATATCAAACACTTCCAAATCTAAAGGTTTGGACTCCAATGCTTAACTTAATGGTAGTGACCCGACCGACTTGGCTGACAAAGCTGAAGCTTTGTACTCCAATCGACAAAAATTTTTTTATTAGGCTTCGTCACCTATCAAGACGGCTAGTGCTAGTGGCTTGTCATTCGTTTTTACTGCAATCACTGAAGAGGCAATAATCATATTCCCAGCGCCCAGTAAAATCCAACCATCTGCTTCACGGGATTTTAGGGTTAAAGGTGTATCTAAAAGAGCACCGATTTTTTTCAGGCATTCCCGTACCGTCCAAATTCGTGTCGCCGCTCTATCACGATCCTCATCCTTAGAAATAACTGCCATCAAATCTTGGTGCATACCTAACAAATCTGCCCAAACTTGCTCATCACGCTTGACAACTGGCTCTAAATCGCAAGCTACAGACATTGAACCCGCTATTGCTAACGTTAAATCACCAGCATTAGCAGCAGACACGTTCATTTCTGAATTTGGCACTTCCGGTTTACCATCTGGGCGGCGTACCAGTTCCGCGTTTTCACCCAAAAGTATTTTTATAGCATGATCACTACGAGATTCTCGTTCGGTTGCTTCGCGGTGCATGATGACACGTAATGAAATCTTGGGTATCAATTCTTGAAGGCGACGCTCAATGTACGAAGCTAGTAAGGGTTCCACCCAACCATCAGGCCATGTAATCGGTGAAACTTGGCGCAAGCGCAGTCCATCCCATATTTCCCGTAATTCTCCATTTGCTCCCCGAACCGTTAAATCGTAGCAGTATAGATCATCTTCATGCCAACGTTCCTTTGCAAAAACCGTTAATGGGCCGGGTATATTGACATTAACAAACTTTAATTTATTTATACCAATTGGCAATAACTGAGCATGAGGTGTACAGACTTGAATGGCATGAATAGTAGCATCCCGCGAGCCCGGATCGCCCAACATCAGTGTCGGTGACAAATAGCGTCCAAACCATTTGATAGAATCGTCAACCGCAATTTCGCCAATACATTGAGTAGCCTCTATATGACGATAGGCATGGAGACGTTTAAAACGGCCCTCTTGAAATAGCAAGCTACCATACAAGTCGCGTTGCGGGTTAATATCAATATTTTCTGCTGTTATCTTAATGTCAACATTTTCCCCAACAATATCTTTTTCTTGAATATCAATATGTTGGATATTTTCAGCTTTTTCTGAATCTTCCGGAACCATAAGAAACCGACAACGCGCCCGAAAATGATCCACTTTAAAGCCGGTTTGAGCGCAACGCAATGCGACATCTACGCTGCCATCACTTTGAACCAATGCTGCTATTTGCAACATTTCGGTTTTCGTCTCTTCAACTACCACCGGGCGAGAAAATCTCACTTCCTCAAAAACGGGAATAGTATCAACACCCAAAGTAGCAGCCGCCACCTGCGCCATCGCCTCCAAACCCATCACCGCCGCAAATAATCGTTGCCCATCATAGATATGATCATTGAGATGAGGATCAGAAATTAGAGATAACTCCGTGTCTACTATCAACTCAATACCGGGGTAATAAACACGGGGTTGTTCCAAAAAGCGGAAAAATGGCATATCTGGACGTTCCAGACGTAAAGTCGGCACGTCCGGCATTCGTCCGGTAACCACAACTGTTGAGGGCCAATCATTTGCCAGCAACGCTTGGCGCAAGACTGCCACACCCACATCCGGCGAAATAGGCGTGATGCCTTGCTGGGCAAGAATTTCATCACTACCCAAACGTCTACCCATACCAACATCTGACCAAACTGACCATTCGAGAGTTAAACAACGACAACTTGGATAGTTAGTGTGGAAATTGGCAGTCATCTCAGCTAACCATTCATTAGCTAGTGCATAGTGGGCTTCTCCCGGCATTCCGGTTGTCGCAATAATGGAACCGAAGCTTATCAATAAGCGGAGATGTTCGGGAACAATGGCGGCTAAAAGATGACGTAACCCACCTACTTTCGGTGCTAAAGTTTGTTGGAAATCAACTTCATTAAGATTACGGAGTGATGCCGGTTGATTAATTCCCGCACCATGCAGCAGGGCTGTAATTGGCCCCCACTCACGCACTATCTCAGCCACCGTTGCTTTTACAGCCTCGGCATCGGTAACATCCGTCTGCCAATATTTGAAATTTATCCCCATTTTCTGAAAACGTGTCAAATTATCAGAAAGTTCTAAGTCGGTTTCGGAGTTTGCTCGGCCCACTAATACTAACCGCACTCCACTATCACGCGCTAACGCAGCGGCACATTCAGCAGTAATACCTTTACCCCCACCACTGACTAATAGTACATCATTCTTAGTTAGTGGTAATGTTTGCCCTTTCGCCACCGTAGGTAAAAGTTTTAACACGCGCTCACCACGAACTCCCTCAACATCATAATATACCTCATGATAATCGTGAGCAATTTGCACCTCTGCCAAGATATTTTCGACAACCTTTAAATGGTTTTTCGTCCCGCCATTTTGATTTAAATGGTTTTTCGTAGGGTGGGTAGAGCGACAGCGAAACCCACCATTTTGATTTTTTGTAGGGTGGGTAGAGCGACAGCGAAACCCACCATTTTGGGAGCTTACCGTAATAACACAAGTAATAATATCCGGATATTCCCGGTGCAAAGTACGAGCAAAAGCGGTAGCCACCTTATTATATTGCACTAAAACAAAATAGTGCCGCTCAGTATCCAACACTACCTTCGCCGCTTCCAGCATGATACCAATCTGGTTTTCATTAACCTCTTCTAGCAAACACAAAGCCACACCACCACCGCCCCACTCATTTAAACTTTTTTCAAGCGGTGCTATTAACGGCTGAGCCGAATCTCCAAATACTAGCCAACCACCATGCCCTTTGGGCGCAAATTGTTTGCCACGTAACGGCTGCTCAACCAATTCGACACTAAAAGCACGCACCCAAGCATCGACACCAGCCGGAAAAGTTGGCACCGGTTCCACTCCAACCTCACCACTAGCAATGCGTTCATCCATAGCACTAGCTACCTGTTCTAAGGTAGCATTTGCATAAACTGTTGGATCAACTGGCGCGTGTAAACCAATTTGGTGTCCAACCTCCGCCACAATTTGCCCAACACTGATAGAATTAAGATGTAAATCAGCTAAGAGGCGACTATGATTATATATAGCATCCGGCGGAAATTCGGCATGTTTTGCCACTAAGTGGCGCAAACGTTCAAGGACATTAAGTTCTTTCGTATCCAAAAACTCCGGGGTTTCTAAAACTTCAGCAGTTTCAACCGGGCTATCCAAAATCGGCGAGGTTTCTAAAATTTCACCGGTTTCAAGTTGTGGAGCCAATTCACAAGGATTAACGAAAAACTTGGGTTGCCAATCCAATGAAAAAGGGCGAGTGAAACGATCTGCAAACAGTTTTTCACGTTTAATAGGTGCGCCAACTACATAAGCAGCACCAATAGCACTCAATAAACCTTGTAAAGATGTTCCCGCGACATCAAGGGCGACTACCGGTATATCACTTACCTGACGAACAAGTTCGGTTAAAATTTGGCCGGGGCCAATTTCAATAAACAAATCGGTTTCTTGTTTGGCAATCGCAAGGGCATCCGTAAAACGAACCGGATGAGTCATTTGCTTTTTGAGCAGTAACCTTAAATCCACGGCCGGCTCTAATTCGGCACCGCTAATAGTTGAAATAACGCGCCGCTGTAATGGTTGCAATGTCGCTTGGGCCAAATGGGCTTCCAGCACCTCGGCAGCCGGTATCATCAACTTTGAATGAAATCCACTAGAAACCGGTAAACGGGTGGCTTTGATACCTTGGGCTTGAACACGTTGTTTCAGTTGTTCAATTGCGGTAACCTTACCGGAAATTATGGTTTGTTTGGGGCCGTTGAAACCGGCAATATTTACATCTTCTAAATTTGCACATAGCGTATTTGCCTTTTCACCGTCAACAGCAAGACTAAGCATCGCGCCGGGTGTACTGGAGCTATCGCTCATAGCGCGTCCCCGTACTTTTACCATATTTAATAGGGTGGCTTCATCCATTGCCCCAGCCCAATGGAGGGCAGCAAATTCTCCCAAACTATGTCCTAATGCTAATTGCCCTTGGATTCCAAACGCTGCTAATGTCTGTAAGCCAGCCAATTCTGCGGTAATGATTGTCGGTTGGGCGACGGCAGTTGAATTTGGATCTTTTAATTTGGTAATAGCAGCGCGTTCATAAAGTTCTTGTACTGGCGAGAAATGTTGTTCCCATATACCACCATTTAAGCGTACTGGTGAGGCTTGCCCGGGAAATAGTAAGGTGATACGACAATTGGTGCTAGGCACTGATTTGAAAAAAATCCTTTCTTTAATTGCGAATAGTTGGGTTTTCCCGGCGGTGATTTTGGTGGCTAGATATTCAAGTCTGTCGGTAAGTTGAGCCGGGGTTGCGGCTAACAACGCTGCCTTTACTAAATTCTCCTCACTCCTTTGACGCGCCAATGTTGCGGCTAAATCAGTAAGTTCTCCCAACGACAAGCGTGGTGCTATTTGAAGCAATTGTTGTAACAACGCCAAAAGTGAAGGTACGTCATCCGCACTTAATAAAAATAACTCATAATCCGGTGGAGTCGCTAATAATAACTGCTCCCTTGAGGTTATTTTGGTACGATGAATTTTATTAATATTTTCAATAGCTAAATGGACATTAATGCCCCCGAAACCAAAAGAACTTACCCCGGCTCGCAAAGGTTGTCCATCGGGCCAAGCCTCGCCTTTAGATAATAACCGTAAACTAACATTTTCTTCTGTCAACAAGGGGTTAGGTTGCTTAAACCCGGTAGTTGGTGGCAAGATTTGGTTATGCACTGCCATCGTTGCCTTCAATAATCCGGCTAAACCAGCCGCAGCTTTAGTGTGACCGATATTGGCTTTAACAGAGCCGATAGCAGCCGGGCGGAGTCCTAAATTCATTTGGTGACGAGCGGAAATTAGAGCGCGAAGTTCAACCTCATCTCCAATTGCTGTGCCAGTACCGTGTCCTTCAAAAAGGGGGACAGTATCAATACCGTAACCGGCTCGCTGATAAGCACGTTCAAGAGCCAGCCGCTGTCCTTTAACTTCAGGACGAGTGAGGCCACCATTCCCGTCCGATGAAATCCCCCAACCTCGAATCAAACCATAACAACGTGCCCCATAAGCAAGGGCATCATCATAGCGCATAAGTACTACAAACCCACAACCTTCGCCCGGCAAAAAACCATTAGGGGCTGCATCGTAAACTCGCATTTCCCCAGTAGCAAAGGCACCATTTTTAGAAAAGCCCACTAATTCAAACGGATCGAGGCTCAAATCAACGCCGCCAGCCAACACTACATCGACATCCCCAACAAGCAATGCACTACACGCATTAGCTACTGCAACCAATGAAGAACTACACGCGCCATCCAAAGTATAACCACCACCCATAAAATCAAAGTAGTTACAAATACGGCCGGCAATGGTATTGGAAAGACCACCAGCGAGAGTTTCTTCGCCAACTGGCGCAAACGGTTTTTTATAATTGGCTTCTAAATCAATAAGAAAGGTTTTTCTACGTTCCGTATCCCAACCTTGTTTTTGTAACTCGGCATCCACCATGCGGCGCACAAAAGGCCAACGTAGGCGCATTAATGCAGCACGCGAAAATTCACCAGTAAGCGTATTACCAACCAGTACTCCAGTACGTTCCTTCGACAACCCGGAGCCGTGAGGAAAGCCGGCATCTTCTAAAGCTTGGGTGGCAACATCCAAAGCCAGCCAATGAGTTAAATCAGTGCTCCGATAAGTACTGCCGGCAACCCGATATTTAACTCGGTCAAATTCATATCCCTCGATGACAGCGGCTTGATTACAATAAATTGCATCCGGTGTCGCCGGATTTTCAGAAAAATAATCAGCCAAATTTAATCTTTCCGCCGGCAACCGGCGAAAGGCACGTCGTTTAGCTAACACATTTTCCCAAAGAGCCTTGGGATTATCTGCATCTGGATAACGACAAGCCATGCCAACTAATGCGATACTATTATTCATTATAATTATTCATTCTTGTAGTTTAAAAAGTTTAGTACAGCGAATCTCGAAATAAACGAATTTAAACGTTTAATTCCTTCGCCAAAAGTTTAGTACAGCGAATCTCGAAATAAACGAATTTAAATGTATATTAAGTTTAGTACAACGAATTAAGAAATAAACGAATTTAAATGTATATTAAGTTTAGTACAACGGAATTTAAATGTATATTAAGTTTAGTACAACGAATTAAGAAATAAACGAATTTAAACTTTAATTCCTTCGCCAAAAGTTTAGTACAACGAATCTCGAAATAAACGAATTTAAACTTTAATACTTTCGCCAAAAGTTTAGTACAGCGAATCTCGAAATAAACGAATTTAAACGTATGTTATTTTCCCGCTATCGCCTAACACTCGATGATCAAGTTTTTAGTCATGAAAACCCTAACTACAAGGATTGTATATAATAAGGGATTAGATCGTGGTTGTACCCGGTTCTTGGTAAGTTGCGGCTAAATAAAATACCCCCACAAATGAATCAATTCCAAGTTTTTTTAAAATGGGATATTCATTACAATACCTTCGCCAATTTGATATTTGTTTCGTTCATTGCGCGAAGCTGATTTCCAGAAACCCCGATATTACTGGGTTTCGGGAAATCGTACCTCATTCCCGAAACAACAAATTTTGACATTGGCAAAGGTATTGTCATTAAGTATATTATTTTCACGTTCCTGCCTAAATCTGATCGAATATACAATCCTTGTAGTTAGGGTTTGGCTTTTAACAAAAAACTTGATCATCAAGTAACAACAATTTACCCATAATTATAATTCGATTATTTCTTAATTCGTTGTACTAAATGGATAAATTATACATGATTGGCGAACATATTGGTAGTTGGCAGCATAAATAATCGGATATTTATCCATCAACGTTTTTCAAAAAAACTTGGGTTCGAGCCTCGAATAAAATACCTTAAAATTGTTATGTTTCAGTACTTATGTCTTGACAAAAAATAGAATAAAATTATATTATTTAACCGTTAGTTTCGTATAAAATTATAATAATTTACGGATGGAAATTAATAAAATGCTAATAAAACGCCGGTTAAGCAATTTGATTCAAAAGCGACTTAATGATCCAAAAGCCATTATCCTGATAGGGCCTAGACAAGCTGGTAAAACCACTTTATTGCGCCAACTTACTAATGCTCTGAAAAAACCGGTTTTATGGTGGAACGGTGATGAACCGGATATACGACAAATTTTATCAAATATCACTTCGACGCATTTAAAAAATCTGATCGGTAAGCACACTTTGTTGGTGATAGATGAAGCACCGCGAATTGAAAATATAGGAATGACTATCAAGCTGATTGTCGATAATCTCCCCGGTGTCAAAGTAGTGGCTACCGGTTCATCCGCTTTCGAGTTAGCCAATCGTATGAATGAACCATTGACGGGGCGCAAATGGCAATATCACCTATACCCACTTTCTTGGGAAGAAATGGTGAATCATCATGGTTTACTTGAAGAGCGACGGCTTTTAACCCATCGTCTTATCTATGGTTATTATCCAGACATTGTTGGGCAAGCTGGTGATGAACCGGCATTGCTTTCACAATTGGCGGACAGTTACCTTTATAAAGACATCCTCATCTTGGAAAATATCCAGAAACCGGAGCGATTGGAAAGATTGGTGCAGGCTCTCGCCTTTCAAATTGGCAACCAAGTTTCTTACAATGAACTTGGTAAAATAACCGGATTGAATAATGAAACCGTGGAAAAATATATTTCCATTCTGGAAAAAGCTTATGTGGTTTTTCGGCTAGGCGCTTTTAGCCGCAATCTGCGTAATGAACTCAAAAAAACCCGAAAAATCTACTTTTATGACAATGGGGTGCGTAATGCCGTTATTAAGCATTTCAATCCGGTGGGATTGCGTGATGACATCGGTGCGCTATGGGAAAATTTTTTGGTCAGTGAACGAATTAAGCGCATGGCGAATAGGGGATTGAGTGTCAACTGCTATTTTTGGCGCACTGCTCAACAGCAGGAAATTGACTACCTTGAAGAACGCGATGGCAAACTGTTGGCGTGGGAATTCAAATGGAATGCTAGTGCCAAAGCGCGATTTCCAAAAACTTTTACCCGCGCCTATCCGCACAGTGAAACCAAAATAATTACACCGGATAATATGGATGATTTTTTGATGGATTTAGGCACCCTTCAAAAGTAATATTCGATAATTTGTGCTTTAGTACTTAACTACAAGGATTGTATATAATAAGGGATTTATCCCACGCGCCTTTGTTAGAACCGATTCGGGACGCTGGGGCGTAGAGACTGCATTCCCAACGCCGGCGCGTGGGAACGAGAAAAACGGTGGGCAAACCTTGCCCACCCTACATTTTTCTGGTTCCCACGCCGGCGCGTCAATGCCATTAAGTTAAGGAATTTTATTGGAATCCAAACCGTAAGACTTTGGATTATTCGGCTTAAATATCAAATACTTCCAAATCTAAAGGTTTGGATTCCAATGCTTAACTTAATGGCAGTGACACCGGCGCGTGGGAACCAGTGTTAAAATGCCCATTGTTATTGTACGATGCAGAGCATCGAAGCCGGCATTCCCAAACAGAGTTTGGGAACGAGGAGTTTGGGAACGAGAAAAACTTCTTTCTGAGGGGGGAGCCTTTCCATTCACAAGGTTTTATGGAATCAATTAGTTAAGAGGCACTCATTGTGGTTATACTTTGCCCCGCATCGAGGTAGGTATTCCTTTACGGCGTTTGGGAACGAGAAGGGCAGGCAAACCTCCGAGGTTTTGGAAACCTCGGAGGTTTTTCGTGAAATTATTTATGCTTTATTGTCCACCTCGGATGGGCCACACATAATTATTTGCCCTTATATTTTTAAAGTTAACGTGGCCATTGTAAATATCCGCGTACCAAGCCAAAGATTTTTTCTTGTTTTGCCTAGTGGACGACCAGTATATGGACAATTGTACGCCCGAAAACGCATCACCCTCTTTCCATTGGCCAGTACCGATAGCATTGGAAAGGGCCAGTTTCCTATACTTATAGTCCATCATTGTTTCCCATTCTTCTTTAGTAGGTAAACGCCATTCACCTACTCTAGAACTGTCACGGAGTCCACATTGCCCACTTGCTAGTTTAGCAATACTTTGTTTAGCACTTTTCCAATTTTGTTTTATAAAACAATTAGCATTTTTAAGCCAGATTAGTCCGGTTCTATTATCTGTTACTGTGCCATCATTATTATCCACATAGCGATAAAGCCGATCCTCTAAGTTGACAATCTTACCACCCAAATTTTGGATGCTTTCTTGCTGCACGTCCGTCGTGTTTTTATATATTGTAATCGTTGTCTTTAATACGATAACGTCTTCATGGTTTTTTCTCGACAGACTCTCTAATTGAACTATCTCAGCTTTCAAGCTTTGGATAGTCTCTTGCTGCGTGTCAATCGTATGTTGGTGTGCAATAAATTTTTTACGGTTTTCACTTGAGAGATTCTCCAATTGAACTGTCTTAGCTTTCAAGCTTTGGATAGTCTCTTGCTGCGTGTCAATCGTATGTTGGTGTGATGCAACCGTGGTTTTTAAGACATTAATTTTTTTACGGTTTTCACTTGAGAGACTATCCAATTGAATTGTCTTAGCTTTCAAGCTTTGGATATTATCTTGCTGCGTGTCAATCGTATGTTGGTGTGATGCAACCGTGGTTTTTAAGACAATAATGTTTTCACGGTTTTCACTTGAGAGACTCTCCAATTGAACTGTCTTAGCTTTCAAGCTTTGGATATTATCTTGCTGCGTGTCAATCGTGTGTTGGTGTGATGCAACCGTGGTTTTTAATACCATAATATTTTCACGGTTTTCACTTGAGAGATTCTCCAATTGAACTGTCTTAGCTTTCAAGCTTTGGATAGTCTCTTGCTGTGCATCAATAGTCCGTTGTTGTATTTGAGTTGTGGTTTTTAACGCGCTAGTTTCTTGCTTCAATTCGTCAGTCTGTTGCTTCAATTCGCCAGTTTGCTGCGTAAGTTTACCAGTTTGCTGCGTAAGCTTACCAGTTTGCTGCTTCAATTCGCCATTTTGCAGCTTCAGTTTACTAGTCTGCTGCTTCAATTCGTCAACTTGCTGTTTAAATTTAAACATAAGTTCGGCAAGGCAGTAGTCAGAGTTTGGACTGTTGTAGCACAATAGGAGTTTCAGGACTTTCTCATCCTCAACGGCTTGTAGTAGCGTTGGGATTAAAATCATCCCCGTTAATAGCAATGCTGTTATTTTTGGCATTTTAATTTCCTTAAAAGATGGTTGAGGGACTTAAACTTTTTTCAAGTAGTACATTTGAGATTAAATGTCGGGTTACGTTATCTCGCGAAGCTCAATAAGCTAACCCGACCTACCGGAAAAAAGTTTAGTTTGTTACCGTGTTGAGTATAATTTTAATACTATGCTTCATCCGGCCATATATACAATAACACTAGTACCAACGACAAGAATAACTGGATAAAATATCTTGCCAAGCAAATTGGCACGCTTGAGGAATAATTTATCTTTTTCATCTTCCTTGTCTTCACCCAAGTGAAAAAACAGAGCAACGAGAAGAATAAAAATGGCGAGAGAGTAAATCATATAAAAAAAATACTCTATCAGAATGATATAACCAATACTCGGTAACTCGGAAGATAGTCTTAAATGAAAAAGTGAAGTAGCCAATATCAAGTTAATACCAATAGCCAATTTCGGACCAAATGCGGTTATAAAAAATGAAAAATAGCCCAATGCAATAAGAAACATGACCGGTAGCAAAGTTTTTAATATAAAACTAAATACATACCGTTCCATACTTATGGCAACATTGAATTGTGAGTGTTCTATTCGTTGTTGTTCATCAAACAGATTTGGCATGCCTAATGTTGAGTCATTTTTGTGGGAATTTTGGAAAAATAATACCTTATTAATCCCCCATCCTCCAAGTTTGAAAAATTCTCCCGTAGTTTTTTCAATCTTTTGAGGAGCAAATTGACTTAACTGCATACCTTGTGTATCAACTACATAAATCAAATTAT
>Ga0233403_10001047_pt1 | contig 13013 bp, 12 predicted proteins | sample Na_oxic_1_MG_FD_179866 | JGI IMG/M metagenome (GOLD analysis project Ga0233403, IMG submission 179866) | Seawater microbial communities from Saanich Inlet, British Columbia, Canada - Na_oxic_1_MG | ecosystem: Environmental > Aquatic > Marine > Inlet | place: Canada: British Columbia | collected...
CTTAACTTATAAAAACAAACTGTCAACTATTTTGAAGGGTGCCTTTTACAATACATTCGCCAAATTGTAAAAATTGTCAATTTCAAGCATAAGTCAATTTTTAACTTATTGCATTTTGCTAAAAATCAATCTTTTTTTGGAAATGTGTAGTGGTCAAATTGATCTTGAACAATTAATATTAATTATTAATCAGCGAAAATCAGGACAATCAGTGCATGAGGCGTTCTATCAAGGATTTGTTCGTACCTTCATTTTCTGTTTAACATTTAGCGTAGCCGACCTTCGGTTCACGCAAGTGTTTTTGCGCGCAAAAACATTATTTAGCTTCGCTGGCCTTCGGCTCACGCTAAAGTTTCGCGAAGCGAAACTTTATTTCACGCAAAAGTTGCGCGCAACTTTTGCGTGAAATGTGAAATGTGAAATCCTGTTGACCACTACACTTTTTTTGGAAATGGCTCATTTTTAAAATTAGCGAAGGTATTGGCAAAAGTTTTTGTATGCAAAAACTTTTGCTTGGAATACTTTAACCTAAAATTGATAACTGATAACTGATAACTGAACACTGAACGCTGAACACTGATAACTGAACACTGATATTTATTCTAAGCCTGAGTTCGCCGCTTGTTCCGCTTCAATCTCAGCCTGTTTTGCTCTTAATTCTTCTTCTTCTTGATCAAGTTTACGGCGTTGGGTATCAGCCTGAATCGAGACGATATCGGCATAAATGCCCAACATGGTTGTAAAAGGGTTTAGAAATTGTATAGCATAGTTGATTTTGGCAATCGTATTGGTTGGCACATAGATAATATCACCTTCTTGAAGGGCCACATTCATTTTTTGATTAGGTGTGATTAATTCATTTAGTGCCATGGGCTGATTGAGTCCTTCTTCAGGGCGGATAACATTAATTCTATTGGGAGCGGCATCTCTAGTTGGGCCCCCTGCCTTTGCAAGTAATTCAATAAAAGACATATTGCGGGTAAGGCGAAAAGCGCCAGGACGACGCACTTCACCTAGCACATACACTAATTTTTCTTCTATATCAGGAATATAGACAATATCATTGCGTTGCAATTTAAGATTGAGGGATAAATCTTTGCCCGTCAACAACGGTTCAAGTTCAATCCACACCACCTGATCACGCCCCCGAAATATAGCACAGTGCGTAAAGGGCAAAGTTTGTGCCTCTCCTTGCAAACCACTGGCCTCGGCAAAACCACCCGCTAACGAGATCGCTTCAAGCAAGCTGGGTGTCGTCATACCAAAGTGTACTTCGCCAGGGTGAGCCACGCGCCCTAATACTAACACCCGGTTGGAGGCATAACGATCTACCCGCACAGCGACAGATAAATCCAGATAATAGGGGGCCAGTTTTGCGGTAATGGTTTTGGCCGCCTGTTCGCGGGATAAATTATTCAATTCAATAGGCCCCACAAGTGGCAAAGTAATCTTGCCATCAGGGCCCACAGTATGTTTGCCCGATAATTCGGGATAGCCCCAGACTTCTACGGTTATTTCGTCACCGGTACCCACGCGATAATTTTCGTCGTTTTCTGTCACAGCGGCTTGAAAACCACTTAAAGTGCCAGGGGGAGTCACCATGATTTCCTGACGGGCAGCCGGGCGCACAAAATCATCGGGAATGGAAACCGTTGAACTACAGCCTATTAGCAATACCACGCACATCCATAACGGCAATAGCCAATAAGCCTTAAAATAATAATCTAATTTTGGTTCTAATTTTGGAATAGGGATAAAAGATTTGATTAAGTTTGACATAAAGATTGAGTACAATGTGCTAAAGCGGCAGCCTCGTCAATATAAATACTGAAAATGTTTTGCAAGTGTATGAGTTCAATCAAGGTACGCACGGGTTGTGTGGGATTAAGTAATAAAACATCGCCTTGGTGTTGCTGTGCCGTTTTGAGAGCCGAAACAAATACCGAAAGGGCTCTCGCATCAATAACATTTAACTGTGTGAGATCAATAATTAAATAAGGCGATATCTTTTCAATAAGATCAATCAGTTGTCTTCGTACAGGCGCGGTATCAATATTGATTAAACTCCCTGACAATGTGACAATGGGTATGCCTTGTTTTGTTTGATAAGTCAATGTCGTATGTTGAAACATTTTATAATTTTGCAAGATTGAATTTGTCTGATATCAACAGTTCAAATGTTCTTATGTTCATTTTTTAAGCATGAAAACATGAAATACACTTTAGAAAGTCTTTTTAATGAGTGGCATAAATTTGCTTTTATGTATTTCACGCTAAAGTTTAGCGAAGCGAAACTTTTGCATGAAAATTTGTTACCGCGCTAAGTATACTCAACGAGGTGATAAACTTAACTTTTTTTTAAAAATGAGCCAGCGGGAATTGTATTTCACTTAAGAAGTTGCGCGCAACTTCTTAAGTTGATGCGTATGGGTAACGTGTTTTTAAAGCCCACCATCCTCATTAAAAAGTTCAGTTTATTACCGCGCTCAGTATATAAACAAATAAATAGACTAAAAACTTGATAGAACGCTGATATTTAGTTCGGTTCACGCTTCAGTTTTTGCGCGCAAAAACTGAATTTCACGCTAATGTTTCGCGGAGCGAAACATTAGCGTGAAATGTGAAATGCTGATTGTCATGATTTACGCTGATTAACATATTAGACTTGTCCGAAAATAAAGGTTTTTCGAGTTTAACTTATTGTTTATATTGGCTAAAAATTTATTTTCAGACAAGTCTATTAATCCATTCAACATCAATTTAAGCACTACACCCATTTGCAAAAACGATCAAAATGAAAATCAAAATTCAAAATTTGAACCAGTCACTTATTTCTTATAACATTTTTTATCAATTGAATGTGATTGAGTAAGTCTTGAGTCTTCCATTTTTATTTGTGATAATCCAAAAAAATTTGACTATGCCTTGAACTGTTCATAAAAAAAAGGTATGGTGCGAACTATTTAATGCGCCCGATTTTTGCAATAGGAATCTCTGATGAAAATACTTGATGTTAAGTCTTTAGCGATTGAATCGGTCAAAGTCATACGTTTTGCACGTTTTTGTGATGACCGTGGTTATTTTACCGAAACCTTTAGAAAAAGTGATTTGTTGAACAATTCTCAAGTGGATTCTATGACGAATGTTGAATTTGTTCAAGCCAATGAAAGTCTCTCAAAAAAAGGCGTGATCCGAGGATTGCATTTTCAATGGAATCCTTATATGGGCAAGTTAGTCAGAACGATCAAGGGGAGAATGGTGGATATTGTGTTAGATATCAGAAAAGGTTCCCCAACACTGGGCAAGAGCATAGCTTATGATATGCTGGCTAATCTTGATGCCAACGCCAGTGAATGGATTTGGGTACCGCCCGGCTTTGCACATGGGAATTTCTTCACAGAAGACAGCATGATTGAATACTTTTGTTCGGGTGAATATAGCCCAGGCTGTGAGGCCGGTATTTCACCCCTTGCGAAGGATATTGATTGGTCATTATGTGATCCAACACTGAAGCAAGCTTTTGATGAAATGGCTTCGACTACTCAATTGATGACGAATAAAGACAAAAACGGTTTTTCACTCCAAACGTGGTTGGCCGATGAACGTTCTGACAATTTTTTGTACGAACAACTCAAATAACGGAATACGTTTAATGCAAGAAGAACAAATCTTATTGACAGGTGGCAGCGGTTTATTGGGTTTTGAAATGCAACAATTGTTACCCAAGGCGTGGTATCCCACTTCATCAGAATTTAATATCACCCATTATCAGCAAATGCATGATTTTATGGCGGATAAAAGTATTCGTCTTCTCATTCATGCAGCGGCTTTTACTTCCCCCCCGTTGATAGATAAAGAGCCTGAAAAGGCCATTGATACCAATATTGTCGGTACGGCTAATATTGTCAAATTATGTCTAGCTCATCAGGCACGCTTGATCTATATTTCCACAGACTATGTTTTTAAAGGTGATCAGGGAAACTATAAGGAAGATGCCCCAGTCTATCCCGTGAATAAATATGCCCTGTCAAAACTGGGTGGCGAATGCGCTGTATCGATGTATGATAATGCTTTAATTGTGCGTACTTCTTTTGGGCCTAATGACTTTCCTTTCCCAAAAGCTTTTATTGATCAATGGACAAGTCGAGAAAGTGTGCGCGATATAGCGGCCAAAATCAAAGCCCTTGTGGACACAGAAGTCACGGGGATTGTGCATGTCGGTGGCAAACGCCGGACGGTTTATGACTATGCCAAAAGTTTAGATGAGTCAAAAGAGATCGGCCAGTTATCTATTAATGAGGTTGCATTTACGCCACCCAAAGACACTTCTTTAGATTGTCGTTATTACGATGAAATCGTGACAAAAAAGAGTTAACCTTCAGGAGTAACAAATCAATATGAAAATCTTATTAGCCGGCGGGGCTGGCTATATTGGTTCTTTGTTAGCACCAACCTTATTGGAACGGGGTTATGAAGTTGAAGTCATAGATTTACTCTGGTTTGGTAATCATTTACCCAAAGAAGTCAAAGTGATCAAAAAAGATATCTTTGATTGTCAAAAAGAAGATTTGATCGGTTATGATCAAGTGATCTTTTTGGGCGGATTATCTAATGATCCCATGGCAGAATTTAACCCCGCTTTGAACTTTATTTCTAATGGGGCACAGCCTTCCTATCTCGCCTATATTGCCAAATTAGCGGGCGTTAAACGTTTTATTTATGGTAGCTCATGTTCCGTATACGGGTATACGGTGAATGAGCTTTATGATGAAGAGTCCCCCGTCACTTGCGCTTATCCTTACGGTATTTCCAAATTACAAGGTGAACGTGGTGTGATCCAGATGCAAGATGATAATTTCTCAGTGATTGCCTTGCGACAAGGTACCGTTTGCGGTTACAGTCCACGAATGCGCTTTGATCTGATTGTGAATACCATGTACAAATCTTGTCTGGTTGATGGCAAAATCACGGTGAATAATGCCTCTATTTGGCGACCGATTCTGGATATTCGCGATGCCGTGAATGGTTATTTAAGAGCCATACAGGCCGATCTCCATATCAGTGGCGTTTTCAATATCGCTTCTGACAATTATACCGTCGGTCAAGTAGGTGATTTGGTTAAAGAGCAAGTAGAAACACTCACCTGCCAGAAAATTGGGATTGAAATCAAGCAAATTCAAGACTTTAGAAATTACAAAGTCACTTGGCAAAAAACCAAAACCATCTTGGGTTATGAACCAAAACATACGGTATCTGATATCATTGTGGATGTGCATAAACATCGCGATGAATATGGCCACTTTGAAAATGACCACTATTACAATATTAGGACGTTTAAAAAGTTAAAGCTTTAACTCACTTTCCACTGTTCACCTATTCTTTTTTAATTCTTGAACCTTGAACAGATGTAGCGAAACCGCTCGACAAGTAGTCTTCCAATAAGACTTGAAAAGCATTTGATAAACCGAAAAAGGGCAACCACAAAAGGGCAACCACAAGGGATTGCCCCTACTTCCATTTTAGATTGAATAACTATGGATTCATCAACCCATAAAACACAAGTCGATATTTCGATTATTGTCGTTGCTTCTAGTGTTAAAGAACTCATAGATGAGTGTTTTACGGCTGTCAAAAATTCTAATGATCGGCTCAATAAAGAAATCATTTATGTCGATAATGGTTCAACGGATGGCACCGTACAGATGGTCAAAGAAAAGTTTCCAGAAACAGTTATTATTGAAAGTCCAACTAACTTAGGATTCATCAGGGCCAATAATTTAGGCTACCCTAAAGCCAATGGAAAATATGTCTTGATGCTCAACTCTGACGCTTTTGTCGGTATTGATAGTCTACAAGAAAGCTATGATTTTATGGAACAACACCCAGAATGTGGCGTACTAGGCTGTCGTCTCATTGATAGAGAAGGCACCATGCAACCTTCTGCGAGATATTTTCCGACACCTTGGAACTTATTTTTAACCAACATGGGCATGGTCAAGAATAATATCCCTTTTTTTAAAGGTGTTGATAACATGGAAGTCGATCACAGTCGTATTTTTGAATGTGATTGGGTGATCGGATGTTACCTGTTTACCCGTAAAGAAATTGTTGACGAACTTGATTTTTTTCTCCGCGAAGATTTTTTCATGTATTTTGATGATGCCGATCTGTGCTTAAGGATAAAGCGGAAAGGTTGGAAAGTGTTTTTTTACCCAAACGATGTGATTCATCTCGGTGGTATTAATAGTGCCAAGTTGACAGAAGTGACTGAAAAAGGTAAGGTTACTGAAAAGTACAATTTAGAAAGTGAATACCTTTATTTCAGAAAAAATTACAATGTGTTTTATGTTTTGGCAGATTTCTTTTTGATTGTACTCGCCGCTTTTCTCAGAGTGATTAAAAGAGTCTTTTTTTTCAAGAAAAATATCATGATCAAAAAGACTTTAGGTCGTGTTGCTTTGGCTTTTAACATTTTGCTTAAAACACGCTTTGGAAAAGTGCCTATACATTAATTAAAACTTGAGTATTCCAGTATAAATAGCTTGGTTTCTGGTATTAAAATCAATTCTACGCAAAAGTTTTGCGGAACAAAACTTTTGCGTAGAAAGTTATATTGCGCTTTAGCCAATTTCTTTTTCTGGAATACGTATCAAAAGCCATCAGGAACGTAGAGGTCACCTTAAATGAGCATGATCGTACTGATACCTGCCTTCATTGCAGCTTATTTTGCGTTTACTCGCTCTCCCCATTGGGCTTTCTTAAATGTCTACATTCCTGTATTTTTTCTATTTCCAAACTACTATCATTGGAAGCCCAAACTCATACCCGATCCTAACTTTGCTCAAGCGGCCATCATGCCTATTATGTTGGTTTTTTTGCTCCGCAATCTACCTGGTTGGCGATTTTCATTCACCGATATTTTAGTCATTGTATTTGCATTATTTGTCAGTGTGTCAGAATATCTTAATTTTGGCTATAAAGAGGCCCAAAATTTGATGTTTAATATGCTGGTATCGGTGGTATTTCCCTATATTCTGACTAAAAGTTTAGTTGAACCGGCCTGTTTACGAGAAGAGTTTGCTAAACGTATTGTACTGATGCTCTGTATTATTGCTTTGTTTATGGCTTATGAACCACTATTTAGATCGGGTTTTACTATTTGGCATAAAGTACTGGGACGTTTTTTTGAGGGCCAAGGCTGGCGTATCACTACAAACCACCGTTGGGGCCTAGTGCGTGCTAATGGCCCCTTTATACATCCTATTATGGCCGGCACGACTGTCGCGGTCGGTTTTTGCTTACAACAGTGGTTACACTGGAGTCAAGCTGGATTCTCACGGATTAGGAATATAACTATACCCAAATTGTCGTACCTTATCACCCTGATTCTTTTGGCAGGTTTGATTGCGCCACTTTCAAGGGCTCCGTGGATGGGTACTCTATTAGCACTGATGGTTGTTTTATTCTTGTCAACGCTTATCGGTTTGATCCGTCAACCCAAAATCCGCTATTTGCTCGTCGTTGCTATAGTGAGTAGTATCGTTATAGGGGGTATCATCTCAGCTAATGTATTTAAACAGTTTGCATCTGTCAGTCGGGAAGCGGCGACAGAAAGTTCCAAAGAACGTGAAACGATTGCTTATCGTTTTGAATTGTACACAACATACGGAAATATTGTCATGGAAAGATGGGCATTCGGATGGGGAAAACTAGGTTGGCCTACCGATAGAGCTCAAAGCTCTATTGATAACCATTTTATACTACTCGCTTTGAATCATGGTTTGGTAACCGTTTTTTCCCAATTGATACTCTTTTTCTACCTTATGATGCGCTTATTCAAGCATGCGATAAATCGTCCGGCTAGCAATCCACCGAAAAGTGCTATTGAGTTGATGTTATTGGGCATTTTGTTACACTTTTTTTGGTGTGCCACCACAGTAGGATTATTAGATAAAACAACCCCCTTATTATTTATGATTTTTGGTTGGAGCGAAGGATATTTACTCAATCGTCAAAACAATACCCGTTTGACAGCCACACCCATTGCTCATAACCACTTACCCTTTCATTTTAAAAGAGTATTAACCTAAAAGATGGTTTTCAATGTCGTAGGCGAATTATGTTATTCAATTCTTATGAATTTATTTGTCTTTATTTACCCATAACGCTTGTCATTTATTTTTTTCTAAATAAAAAAAGACTGATTATTCCAGCACGCTTATGGTTAGTACTTTGTTCCCTCTTTTTTTATAGTTACTGGAATCCTAAATATTTACCTTTACTTTTGGGCACTATCCTCTTTAATTTTTATATTGGTAGAATACTGTCCACTTTCCTATATAACAACCTATTCAAAAAAAGCATTCTCATATTCGGAATTTGTGCCAATGTGGGTTTACTGGGATATTTTAAGTATACCGATTTTCTTCTTGAAAACTATAATTTCTTGTTCAGTTCTGATGTTGCACTACAACATATTATCTTACCTTTAGCCATTTCTTATTTCACTTTTCAACAGATTGCTTATCTGGTTGACAGTTATCAGGGACGCACCTCAGAACATAATCTTCTGAACTATAGTCTCTTTGTGTCTTTTTTTCCCCAATTGATTATGGGGCCTATTACTCACCATAAGGAAATTATTTCTCAATTTGCAGAACCGTTTAAAACCCGTCTTAATTACAATCATATTGCGCTTGGTTTGTTTATTTTTTCAATTGGCTTAGCGAAAAAAACCTTATTAGCTGATCCACTGATTGGGTACGGACACGCCGCTTTTCTGCAAGCACAACAATTAACAATGATAGAAGCGTGGTATGCCGCACTCAGCTATACACTGGCCTACTACTTTGATTTATCAGGCTACGCTGACATGGCTATCGGCATCGGTAAAATGTTTAACATCACTATTCCGATTAACTTTAATTCGCCTTATAAAGCCAGAAATTTTTCAGATTATTGGGCACGTTGGCATGTCACACTCACCCGATTTTTAACTTGGTACCTTTATGTTCCTTTAGGGGGTAATCGGAAAGGCCCTTCTCGTACTTATATCAATATCATGCTCACTTTTCTCGTGTCTGGCATTTGGCATGGTGCAGGCTGGACTTTTATTGTCTGGGGTATCATGAATGGCATTTGGGTAGTAGCAGCTCAAATCATGAAAAATCTCAATTTACAACTGAATTTCTATCTAGCTCGTTTATTAACATTACTTGGTATTGTCATTGGTTGGATATTTTTTGTGTCCAATAATTTTAGTGATGCTTTCTATGTCACACGCACCTTGTTTGATATAAACGCACTCGTTTTCGCTGAGTTACCTCATGCCAATTTCTACTATCAAACCCCTTTCATCGTCGTTGGGCTATTTATCACTTTATTTTTAAAAAATAGTCATGAGATGGCACAAAATTTTAAGCCAAACTTAAAATATGCCGCTTATACTTCGATTCTATTCATTGTTTCCATGATCACATTAAGTGAAAACGTGGAATTTTTATACTTCCAGTTTTAACCTGAAAAAAATCCTGTGCTAGAACAAATGGGTTTAAGAACTGATTTTCACGCAAAAATTTTTGCGTGAAAAGCTGATTTGACTGGTTTTGGCAATCGTTTGTCCGACGCAAGCTTTTGAAAAAAATCATGAAAATTAGCGTCATCAGTGTTCCCATTTTATCACCCACATTGCAGCTAAAGAAATATAAACCATGTCTTCAAAACAGTTTGTTTTATTTCAAATTATGTTTCTTTGTTTAGCTTTCTTGTTGGCATTCTCACTTAAAATAGTTGATATTGTTTACAACGAGAATGATTTGGTACGCCATTACCAATTAAGCAAACTCTATTCAGAAGCAAACCGAGACACAATCAATGTCATACTCGGTTCTAGTGCGGCCGGCAATACATTCAACGCCAAATATTTTACCGCATTATCACAACAAAAAACTCTTAACTTGGCTCTCACCGGTAGTTTTGGTTTTGTTGGGATATTAAAAATGTTACAAAGAGTTCATCAACAGTATCCTGAACTCAAAAACGTGATCATTATGCCGAGTATTGTCAGATGGAGCAAAGAATTACGCCATGAGTCTATTTTTGAAATCTCATCGGATTACAAATTTATTCAACAACTTCAACAAAACAAGGTTGTTGATGATCTCAGTTTAGAATATCTATCCTATTATATTAATTTAAAAGAAATTTATTGGTTTGGAAAATGGTATTTTAACTACAAAATCATGGGCAAACCATTTTACAAAATCGAAAATGATTATTGGGCTCAAAAGAGAAGAAAGTATTCCAACGGTTTATTGAAGGTTTCAAAACTGCGAAACAGAAAACTATCTGACACAATCCAGTCTTCTAAGCAAATAGTCTATAAAATGATAGTCACAGAATGTGAGCAAAAGGCTTTAAATTGTCTTTTTGTGCATGGGCCGATACACAAACAAATTCTTGAAAACTCGTCCTCACAAATCCAAAAAATTACTCAATTTTTGGTAGCCAATCAAACAACATATTTTATAGGCATCACACGCCTGATTGGTATTGAAAATGCTAAAATGGGGGACAGTATCAACCATATTGATCCTGTTATAAAGGATGAGATGACACACTTGTACTTCACAATGCTTCAACCTTTTCTACATCAGTAATCATTGTTTTTAATTTGTTATTGTAGTGAGCAAGAAAAGGCTAAACAGAACTGGAGAATTTGAACAAATCAACCTGATAGAACGCTACGCTGATTGCACTGACACCATGATTTACGCTGATTAATATTAATCATTATTTTTTGCCAATATCGAATAGAACACAAATTTGGCTTCTTGTCATGATTGACACCGATTTTTTTAAATCAGTGTTAAGCTTATCTCATTCATTTCAGTCCTTATGTTAATCAGTGTTAATCATGAGAATCATGAGAATCAGCGTTCTATCTAATCTATCACTTTCATAACATTTATCTTTTGTTATCTTATCCCAACAAAACAATCCTTTGTTCTCCAGCATCAATATGCACTTGTAAAATCTGGCGAAATACGGTTGGATCCTTGATTTGTGTTATTTCCCCAGAACGTGGAAAGTAGAAATCTTCTAAACGCGACAACCAAAACCGTAGTGCGGCAGCTCGTAACATCACTGGCCAAACTTGATATTCAACAGGTGTCAGTGTTCGATTATCGCTGTAACCCTGAAACATAGCTTGTGTACGTTGTTCATCTAAATCACCATCGGGTAAACTACACCAATCATTGATGGTGATAGCCAAATCATAAATTAAAACATCGTTGCAGGCATAATAAAGATCAATAATACCGCACAATTTATCCCCATCAAATAATGCATTATCGCGGAACAAATCGGCATGAATCACGCCACGCGGTAAGTCCAAATCTTGATAACTGGCCTGAAAATGTAATTCTTCTTGTAATAACGTCGCTTCTTCCCTTTCCATAAAGGGCAATACACGTTCTACGGTCATTTTCCACCAATGAGGGCCATGTTCATTAGGCCGATGCTGATGAAAATGAGGGCTGACAGTATGCAAACGGCCCAGCGAATCACCTAAGGCACGACATTGTGCCAAAGTCGGCATATCAACATCTTTGCCACACAAACATTCAACCAATGCGGCTGGTTTACCATTGAGTTGACGTAAATAATGCCCTTTTTGATCGGCCAATGGGTGAGCTGTAGGAATGCCATGTTCAGCCAAATAAGCCATTAATTCAAGAAAATAGGGCAATTCATCATGATTCAAGTGTTCAAATAACGTCAACACAAATTTGCCGGTGCTGGTTGTCACAAAATAATTCGTATTGACAATACCAGCATTGATACCTTGATAGGCGACTAAATCGCCTAAATTATAATGTGTTAAAAATTCTTCTAATTGAGAGTGCTCAACGCGAGTATAGACAGACATGTAGAAAACTTAAATTTTGATTGAGTAAATCATGCAGTTTATCTGATAGTGATATCTTGTGCTATAGATTTTAATATCAGTAAAACCCAAAACGGGCTTTTCCCCGTGACTGTTCAATATTTATCTTCGCAGATCGAAGGTTCACGCAAAAATTTTTGCGCGCTTTGTTTCGCTCAACTACGCTAAGAAATAAAGTTGCGCGCAACTTCTCCGTGTGAAATGTGAAATATAGTTTTGTTCAAAAATGAGCTTATTAGTTCAGTCGTTCAGTTATTTTTTACTGTAATCCTTTTGGGCAACTTGGACAACTTAAACTGCCCTTCGCATGGCACGATTTTCTTTCTCCCCCTTCAGATAATTATTTTTAAAAGGGCGAACACGTATTAAAAGGGCGTAACGAAGGTTCGCCCTCAAATTAATGAAAAAATGAGCAAAAATTAGCCATTATCAATCTTGGCATTCGCAAAATAAATTTTACACGGAAAGCACACCTTCGCAAATATAAGGCTCGTTGGACAACTTGGAAAAAATCATCTTTGTTATAGTTGCCCAGAAAAGTTTCGTGCCAAACCTGCCAGGTTTGCCAAACCTGGCAGGTTTTTGACTTCTGAGAAAACTTTTCAGCGATGAGTATATAACCCATAATACTCGACTATCAAGTTTTTTATAAGTCCTTGATTTAAAAAGAAATATAATTTTAGACCTAAAAACTAAATAACCTTAAAAATCAATGAGTTGGCTATTTTAACACTCAAAAATAGAGCTTAGCAAAGCGCGGCCGTTCATCAAAAACTTGATAGTCGAGTTATATATAAAAAAAGAATGACCCCTATCAAGGATGGAATGAATCTGACTGATTTATAATGAGCAACTTTCCATACAAGGATGACAAAATCAATTTGCAACTTTTAAAGCAATATCTTCAAAATCAACAGGATTTAAGTTTAAATCTATTGATTGCAACAAGCGGTGAAGAAGGTATTCAAATAACTGAAGAGGTTCATCCGGATTTGATACGACATGACTATCGGCTAAATAAAAAATAAAAGAAAATAAATGATAAAACCCACATTCCGCATAG
>Ga0233403_10001048_pt1 | contig 12999 bp, 10 predicted proteins | sample Na_oxic_1_MG_FD_179866 | JGI IMG/M metagenome (GOLD analysis project Ga0233403, IMG submission 179866) | Seawater microbial communities from Saanich Inlet, British Columbia, Canada - Na_oxic_1_MG | ecosystem: Environmental > Aquatic > Marine > Inlet | place: Canada: British Columbia | collected...
ATCCAGAAGAGAGAGCTCCCCAAGCTGAAAAATCTCCCGGGGCACCTCCCTCAGCTGATTGGAACTCAGATTCAGTTCCCTGAGATTTTTCAGCTGTGTGATTCCCCCAGGCAGCTTTCTCAGATGATTGGCACCCAGATAAAGAACACGGAGATTTCTGAGCTGACCGATTTCATCCGGCAGTTCATCCAACTGGTTGGAGTTCAGATACAGAGTGCTGAGATTTCTGAGATGGCCGATTTTTCCGGACAGCCTGCTTAACAGGTTGGAACTCAGATTTAATTCTCTGAGATTCGTCAGCTGAAAAATCTTCTCAGGAAGGCTCTCCAACTGATTTGAATTCAGATAAAGCCGGGTGAGATTTTTCAGCTTTGCAATTTCATCAGGCAGTTCAGTCAGTTCGTTGGAATTCAGATAAAGCCATGTGAGATTTCTGAGTTTTGCAATTTCTCCGGTCAGTTCTTTCAGTCCTCTGACAATCAGAATTTGCAGAGAGGTCAGTATGGCAATCTCCGGTGGAAGCTGTTCAATTTCATATTCGGACAAATCCAGCTCGCTGGCTTGTTCACGCTCCGCCCTGTATATGATTTCCAGTAAATCTTCCCGGGTCATGTGTGTTTTCCCCCTTTTTTTTTTATTGCACAGGAAATGTTTATTTCGACAAGCTCAATAACCGTCCGGGTTTTTCTTTTTATCAACCTCGGATGTTTATTTCGACAGGCTCAATAACCGTTCGGGTTTTTCTTTTTATCAACCTCGGATGTTTATTTCAACAGGCTCAATAACCGTCCGGGTTTTTCTTTTCTCAACCTCGGATGTTTATTTCGACAGGCTCAATATTGCCAGTCTGAACCGGACAGCTTGTGAATCACTGATTTTTGTATTATACCAGCATGAGTCCACTTTGAAAAGGGGGTAAGCTTTTTTTTTGTTATATCCAAACTATTTAGAATAGTTTGGAATTTTTGTTTGACAGATTCGGAGAATTATGTTTTTTTATTATATGGATGGTCACAGACTGAGTCTTCCTGCATCAGATTTGAGGCTCGGAAAAATAATTTCCCGGATGTTCCCGCCGGACTGACAAATTTCGCGGGCATGTCCCTAATTTGCCAATCAGGCAGGAACATATTATTTTCAAATCCCTTAAAAAAGGCGGGAAGCATCAGATAAACACAAAACCATTTGAGTTTCACAGGAGGTGCCGGTATGATTCAGGAATTTGTCAAAAAAATTGTATGGCTCGGGCATGACGGATTCAGAATTGATGCGGATAAGACGGTTTATTTTGACCCTTATCAGATTTCATCCGCTTCATCCGCTAATATCATTCTGATCACTCATGAGCATTTTGATCATTGTTCCCCCGCGGATGTGGCAAAAATCCAGAAGGATGAGACCGTCATTGTTACGGAAAAGGATTCTGCAAAAAAACTGAAAGGCGATGTGAGGGTGGTTCAGCCGGGGGATATCCTCACCGCTGAGGGGATAAGAATTGAGGTCGTCCCTTCCTATAATGTGGATAAAAATTTTCATCCCCGGGAGAACGGATGGCTGGGTTTTATCGTGGAAATTGACGGTGTGCGGATTTACCATGCGGGAGATACGGATATTATTCCGGAAATGAAGGATTTCAAGGTGGACATTGCCCTGCTGCCTGTTTCGGGAACCTATGTCATGGACGCGGAGCAGGCAGCCATATCTGCGCTGACCATCAGGCCCAAGCTGGCTATCCCCATGCACTATGGGAGCATTGTGGGCAGTGATCAGGATGCGATTGATTTCAAAAAAGCTTTGGAAGGCAAGGTTGAGGTGCTCATATTTCGGCAAGCTCAATAACCATGACAGTTCAATACCATGCACAGTTCAATAACCATGACAGTTCAATAACCATGACAAGCTCAATAACCATCTGAAGCATGAACCTCATTTTGCGGAATATGCGCTTTGATCCGGAGGATTATATGCGAGGTATTTCTTACCACACGGCACTCCCTGATTTGCATTATCCATTAAAATTTTTTCAGATAGAGGCTTTTCAGAAGCCGGGCGAAAAAGAGTTTGAAAAACTGAAACAGCAGGTTCTCAGGGGAAAAGAGCATGAGGAAGAGAAAGAAGAGAAGCTTATCCTCTGTGCAAATTGCAGACATAAGATCACTTCCTCTGAGGAAATTATTGAAATCAAAGGCAGGCATCGGCACATTTTTAACAATCCTCATGGAATCATTTTTGAAATCGGCTGTTTTTCGTCGGCAGATGGGTGTGCCCGGCAGGGAAAACCCACTCTGGAGTTTACCTGGTTTGAGGGCTTTGCCTGGAGTTTTGCCATGTGCTCAAAGTGCCATCTCCATCTGGGGTGGCATTATGCCGGCGAAAACGGTTTTTTCGGTCTGATTCTGAGTCATCTGATACAAATGTGATGTGAAAAGCGTAAAAGCATAAAAACACATTGCGGAAAGCCATTTTTTAACATGCCTGTTTTATTTGCAAAAAAGTTGAGGCTCATCACCATGCCTCACAAAATAAGGGCTGACAGATTTCTGACAAAAAACCGTTCGGATAAAATCCTTATTTTAACTATTGAAAATCAGTATGTTATGTAAACATCCCAAATATGTGTTAATATTATGCACCGGATATTAAAAAGAATTGTAAGCCTGCACATGATATAAGTTTTACAGAGCCAAATTTGCCTGTAATCATAAAAGATTGTGTAAAGCTTATTTATAAATAATCTGAGAATTGGGAGATGCTTCGCATGGGCGAAAAATCGGTTCGCTCAATTTTCGCACTCCGGATATTTTGCGGAGGCCGCTAATTGCGCTGTATTTGCGGGGAGGATGCTTCGCATGGGGTGAAAAATCGCTTCGCTCAATTTTCGCACTCCGGATATTATGATTTTCTATGTAACTGAGGAAAAAATATGAACCATTTGCAGACTTTTCAGGTGTTCCCGGCCATCCCAAAACAACTGGCCTTTCTTGAGGTGCTGTCCCGGAATATCTGGTGGTGCTGGAATTATGATGCTGTGGAACTTTTCCGGCGCATCAGTCCCAGACTCTGGGATGAGGCCGGACGAAACCCCATCGTTTTTTCAACGTATATCTCACAGAAACGCCTGAACGAACTGGCCAATGACGACAGTTTTCTGGCCCATCTGAAGCGGGTGAAGGATCGTTATAAAATAATGATCTCCGCGCAGGGCAAATTCGGATCCGACAAAATTTCGGATATATCCTCCCCTTTCGGGGAGCAGGACACCATTGCCTATTTCTCCATGGAATTCGGTCTTCACGAAAGTATCCCCCTGTTTGCCGGCGGACTCGGCATTCTTGCGGGGGATCATCTGAAGGCCGCCTCGGACACGGGGCTTCCCCTGACAGGTGTCGGCCTTCTTTACCGGCAGGGATATTTCCGTCAGTATCTTGATCAGGAGGGATGGCAGCAGGAAGAATACCCGGAGGCTGATTTTTTCAATCTTCCCATGAGAAAGGCCAGAGACCGTTCGGGAAAGCCGGTGCGTATTTCCCTCACCGGGCCTGACGGAGAAATTCATGCAGATGTCTGGCAGATCAAAGTGGGGCGGATCACTCTGTATCTCATGGACACCAACACAGTCGAAAATTCGCCCCATATCAGAGATATCACCTCCCGTCTGTATGCCGGGGAGGAAAAACTGCGTCTGGCCCAGGAAATGCTTCTGGGAATCGGCGGAATGCGGGCCCTGGCGGCAATGAACATCCGGCCACTGATATGCCATATGAACGAAGGGCACTGCTCGTTTGCCAGTCTGGAACGGTTGGCCCAGGTGATGAAAGAATGCAATGCTGATCTCAGGGCGGCAATGGAAATCATTCCCCGGACAACCCTGTTCACCACCCACACTCCCGTGGCCGCGGGACATGATGAGTTTCCCGCAGATATGGTGAGACCTTTTCTCTTTCCGCTGGAAGACCGTCTGGGTGTCAGGGCCGATGAAATTCTGTCCTGGGGGCAGTATGCAGGAGCCGGCCCGGACAGTCCTCTCTCCATGTTCGTGCTGGGAGTGCGGATGGCCCAGCACTGCAACGGTGTGAGCCGGCTTCACGGGCAGGTGGCCCGGCGCATGTGGTCCCATGTCTGGCCAGAGGTCCCCGAAGAGGAGGTGCCCATCACCCATGTGACCAACGGGGTTCATATTCCCTCATGGATTTCCCATGAGAACGCGCTTCTGTTTGACCGCTATATCGGCCCTGAATGGTATTTGCAACCCTCATCCCCTGACGTGCTCCAACGGATTGACGAGATTTACGACGAGGAACTGTGGCGCGCACATGAAATGAGCCGCTCCCGTCTTATCCGAACCTGCCGGAAATTCATGCTGAAGCAGTACGGACGCCGCAACGCGCCCAAGTCCATAATGAAAGATGCGGAATCGGTGCTGGAGCAGGACGTGCTGACCATCGGTTTTTCCCGACGTTTTGCCACCTACAAGCGCGCCCATCTGCTGCTGTATGATCCGGAACGCCTTGAGGCCATGATCAGATCCGACACTCATCCGGTGCAGTTTGTTTTCGCCGGAAAAGCCCACCCCAGAGACAATGAGGGCAAGGAACTGATTCAGCAGGTTATCCGTTTTGCCAGGAAAGCCGGTATGCGGCGCAGAGTGGTGTTTGTGGAGGATTACGATATCCACATGGCCCGACATCTGGTTCACGGAACAGACGTATGGCTCAATGTGCCCCGCCGTCCACTGGAGGCCTGCGGCACATCCGGCATGAAGGCCGCCATCAACGGTGTGCTGAATGTGAGCATACTTGACGGATGGTGGTGCGAGGGCTATTCCAAAGAAAGAGGGTGGCGGATCGGTAACGGAGAGGAATATGATGATGAGGCATATCAGGATGCAGTGGAAAGTCAGGCTCTTTACAATATCCTTGAAAACGATGTGATCCCCTGTTTTTATGATCGGAAAAACGGCGATGTGCCTTCCAGGTGGATCAGTATGATGAAAGCCTCAATGAAAATGGGAATGAAAGACTTTTGCAGCCAGCGTATGGTGCAGGAATACGAAAAGCGTTTTTACCTGCCCGCAGCCCGGCAATTTCATATGCTGACAGCCAATGACGGGGAAGAAGCCAAAAAACTGGCTGCACAGTTGGACAGACTCCGTGAGCTGTGGAGTGATATCCGCATTGAACTTCCTGTCAAAGAACCGGACGGCCCCTTCCGGGTGGGAGAGGATTTTCGAGTGACCGCAGCAGTTTATCTGGGAGAACTCCGACCCGATGAGGTGGAAGTGGAGCTTTATTACGGCGGACTGAAATCTGTGGATTCTCTGGAGGCCGGTCAGGCCGAACGGATGACAATGACGGAATCTTCGACAAGCTCATCTTCGGCAAGCTCAGATACCGGGACAGGCTCAGATACCGGGAAAAACGGAAATTATCTTTATGCCTGCACTATCAACTGCAACTATTCGGGCCGTTATGGATTCACCGCACGAGTAACACCCCGCGGGGACAACCGGATTCGCTTCACGCCCGGATTTATCTGCTGGGCGTGATTTGTGATGCGTAATTCATAGCCAGATCGGGAATCCCCTGAGGGCAGATCTGTCAAGTTCTCTGTCTCTGGGAGATATGTCCCATATTTTCGGCAGCCTCCCGCAAATGATTCCGGCAGTTTGGGGATTTTGGAAAAACCCGGACTGACGCTGTTTAGGAGAGAGAACTTGACAGCCCCGCCTTGAAGGGCCTTGAAGGGTGTCGGTATGGGTAAGTTATTTCTTGGGATAATGGCCAGATGCTTATAACTCAATCATCAAGTTTTCTGAGCCAATTTTGACAAAAAACCTGTCATTCCTGCTTTCACAGCCAGAACACCGGGAAATGACAGAAAAAAATTGATGATAAAGTGTAAGGATAAAGGATAAATGATAAATGATTAAAACTTTAAAAATATTTCTTATTTTTTCCACTGTGTGTGTTCTTGTCCCATCTGCCTCATCTGGCAAAGAACTGACCATCGGTGTAGGCTTACCCGAGCCTTTCTTCATAGAAAAGGATGAAAGCGGCGTTTTTCTGGACATTATAAAAGAAATATTCAGGCTGATGCCCGAATACGAGCCAAAATTTTTTTTTATGACCAATAAGAGGCTTGTCAGAGATATTAACAAAGGCTGGATAGATGCGGCAGCCAATGTGTTTGAAAACTCTGATGTGAAAGCCTGCCTGTCGGAACCAGTGTTCCGATACAGCGACGTTGCCGTCACCCTGAGGAAAAAGAATTTTGTAATAAATAAAATATCGGATTTGCAGGACAAAAGAATAGCGACCTATCAGGGGGCAAGGAATATTCTGGGACACGAGTTCGCAGAGATGGCAAAATCCAACCCCGGATATCAGGAATTTCCGGAATCCTTTGTGACGACGAATTTGCTGGTGAAAGACAGAACAGATGTGAGAGTCGGCGATATCTTCATATTCCTTTATGATATCAACCGGCCTCTGCACAAAGGAAAAGTCAGTTCTGACCAGTTCACGCTTCATCGCCTGTTTCCCGATGTTTACACTCATATGGCATTCAGAGATGAAAAGATATGCGAAAAATTTAACCGGGCATTGGGGGAAATAAAGGCAAACGGAGCATTTGAGGCAGTATATGAAAAATATAAACGCTATCTGAAGGGAACCGGGCAAGCAGTCACGACGGACAAATGAACCGGGCAAACGGTCAACATGCTACATCCGCAGTTTGGAAACGCCCTTTTACAGAAAGGGGACACCTGATCCGTAAACATCCCCCCTGACCTCTTCAAAAGGGGAATTTTTCAACAACAGACAACAGACAAATGACAAATGACAGATTTCGCGGTTCAGGCCAAAAATATCGGCAAATGTTATCATATTTACAATAAACCCGCAGACCGTCTCAGGCAGGCGTTCTGGCGCGGGAAAAGACGGTTTTACAGAGAATTCTGGGCTGTCAGGGAGGCTTCCTTTGAAATTGAAAAAGGGGAGACTGTGGGAATTATCGGCTCCAACGGATCAGGAAAATCCACACTGCTGCAGATGATCTGCGGTATTCTGAACCCCACCGTCGGAGAATTGATGACTGTCTCAAGCCAGGGCACGGGCCGCATTGCCGCACTGCTGGAACTGGGGGCGGGTTTCAATCCGGAATTCACAGGGCAGGAAAATGTGCTGATGAATGCAGCGATCATGGGCCTGACCCGTACGGAAATCGCCGAGCGTTATGACGACATCGTAGCGTTTGCCGATATCGGCCATTTTGTTGATCAGCCTGTCAAAACCTATTCCAGCGGCATGTATGTGCGTCTGGCTTTTGCCACGGCCATCAATGTCTCACCGGATATTCTGGTGGTGGACGAGGCTTTGGCCGTGGGTGATATCCGCTTTCAGCAGAAATGTATGGGCAGAATAAAACAGTTCTGCGAGAAAGGTTCGGTCATTTTCGTGTCCCATGACATGCTTTCCGTGAAGGAACTCTGTTCCAGGGTGATCTGGGTGGAATCGGGGAAAATCCGGATGGACGGCCCTCCCAAACTTGTTGTGGAAAAATATATTGAATATATGTGCAGGGAGGACTCCGGGCCTGAAGTTGCGGAACTGCCTTTCTCTCCGGAGAACGGTGTGCATGATATGGGCAATTATCTGCCGATGGGTGATCAGATCAGGCAGTTCGGAAACAGGAAAGCCAATATTACAGCGGCGCGCCTGACTTCCGGGGAAAACCATAATGGCGCGGCATATTCGGGGCAGCCCTGCGAAATCAGCATGGTTATAAATGCCTGTGCCGATATTTCCCATCCCATTGCTGCCTATGCTGTCCGGGATCGTTTCGGCAGAGAGATTTTTGCCGACAGGCAGCCCCAGCAGCCTCTGGTCACGGGGAAACAGTATCTCATCACCTTCCGACTGGACCAATGGCCCAACCTTGCCGGCGGAGAATATACCCTGTGTCTCGGCTTGGCAGACGGCACAATGGAAGACCCGCTCCCCTGCCATTTTCTGTATGACCTCATGGTCCTCACAAGTATCCCCGAAGGCCCTCCGCCTGCCGGAGTTTTTTCGCTTCTGAATACGGATGTCACACTTTCGGAAATGAGCAACTGAGCCATATCGTGATAAATGATGACGAAGTCAGGATCGCTCCATTTTGTTTGGCACTCCGTCAAAAAAATGTGGCTGATTTGCCAAAATCAGGCTGACGGGTTCAGAATTGTAATTTATCGTCAGGATCGCTCCATTTTGGCACTCCGAGGCCGCATGCATCAGTGTATCCGTCCTTCCTCAATCCCGTGACATGCCACATAAACATCTGAGTTTGTCTGTGTCATCTCAGGATTTTCCCGGGTGCAGCGTGCATCGGCATACAGGCATCGGCCATGAAAAACACAGCCCCAGGGCAGGTTGATGGGCGTGGGAACCTCGCCTTTCAGACCGATGTGTTCGGGTTTCCGATGACCGAGTTTGGGAATAGCGCTGAGAAGCGCCCGGGTATAAGGATGCATCGGGGTTTCAAAGAGATTTGCTGTGGGCGAAAGTTCGCACAGAGTACCCAGATACATCACCGCCACCCGTGTGCTGACATGCTCCACCACGGACAAATCATGGGTGATGAACATATAGGTGAGACCCCGTTTTTCCTGAGCCTCCATCATCAGATTGAGAATCTGCGCCTGAATAGACACATCCAGCGCGGAAATCGGCTCGTCCGCGACAATGAATTCCGGGTCAACCGTCAAAGCCCGGGCAATGCTGATACGCTGGCGCTGTCCCCCTGAAAATTCGTGAGGATATCGCCCGGTCCACGACGCATCCAGCCCCACCTGCTCCATGATCTCCGCTATTTTGTCTCCGACCTCGCTCCGGCTCATATTTCTGTTGTGAAAAAACAGAGGCTCCTCCAAAGTCTGCCGCACCGTCATGCGGGGATTCAGAGAAGCATAGGGATCCTGAAAGATCATCTGTATTTTTGAGCGAAAGGAAAGCATCTGACGGGGAGTAAGATCATCTATCCGATCATTCCGGTAATGAACCTCTCCGCTGTTCGGAGGATAAAGTCCCATGACGGTTCGGGCCAGGGTGGATTTGCCGCATCCGCTTTCCCCCACCACGCTGAAGGTCTCTCCCGGATAAATTGCGAAACTCACATTGTTGACGGCCTTTACCGTGGTATGCTTCCGCACAATCCGCTTTTTCTCCAGAGAAAGCTGATCCAGAAAACTGCCGGAAATATCAAAATGTTTTACAAGATTTTTTATGTTTAGCAGTTTGTTGTTTGTCATTTTTCTGTGTTGTTGTCAGTTTTAGGTTTTATGTGTGTTAAGTGTCAGAGCGTGTTTGAAAATACATGGAACAGCATATTCAACCACGAAAGACACGAAAAACAAATGAGACAGTTTTCGTGTGTTTCGTGGTTAAAAAAGCGTTGTTTACGGATGACTGTCTTACTTTTAAAACACCCTCTCAGATTGTTTGTCGGTTTAAGGCGGATGACATCGGATTTCAGGATTGAACGGATATCCGTCCGCTGTCATATTCCCGGCTCCGGAATGACAGTCAGGAAAGCTCCCATGAATCCTTTATAATCAGTATGCAAAAACAGGCAGGCTTGAAGCCTGAACCATAAAACCCTATTTCACCATATGACAGGCCACCATGAGATTTTCGCCTTTGTCCGTGAGGGCCGGCACCTGTTTATCGCAGGCCGTTCCCCGAATGTCGCATCGGGGATGAAATGCACATCCGGGAGGAATATCGCCGAGGCTCGGCATGACCCCGGGAATCTGATTCAGGCGGCTTCCCGGTTTCCGACTTTCGGGCAGGGCTTTGATGAGTCCCTGAGTATAAGGATGCCGGGGATTGCTGACAATGCTTCCGGTCGGCCCCGCCTCCACAATTTTGCCTGCATACATGACAGCGATTTTTTCCGTGACCTGAGAAACCACAGCCAGATCATGTGTGATCAGAATAAGCCCCATGCGTTCGGATTCGCAGAGTTCGAGCAGCAGATCTGTGATCTCCGCCTGAATGGTCACATCCAGTGCGGTGGTCGGCTCGTCCGCTATAATCAGCGCGGGATCGGAAAGCAATGCAATGGCAATGACGATACGCTGACGCATTCCGCCGGAAAATTCGTGGGGGTATTGTCTCAGGCGTTTTTCAGGAGATGAAATATGAACCTTTTTCAGCTTGTCCAGAGCAATTTTCTCTGCTTCCTTTTTTTCTATGTCCCGATGGGCCATAAGTGTCTCGCTCATTTGCGTACCCACGGTCAGCACAGGGTTGAGCGTCATCATGGGGTCCTGAAAAATCATGCTGATGCGGTTGCCGCGAATATCCCTCATGGCTTCACCCGGGAGCTGGGTCAGTTCCCTGCCATCGAAAAAAATTTGTCCCCCGGATATATATCCCGGTTTGCTTATGAGATTGATAACGGCAAAACCTGTCACTGATTTTCCGGCGCCGCTTTCCCCCACCAGGCCCAGCCGTTCTCCTCTGTCCAGCGTGAAACTGACACCGTTGATGGCGGTCAGTTCGGCGAATCTTAACGCAAACCGGACTTCCAAGTCTCTTACTTCAAGCAAATGTTTCATATCGCAAATCCTAAAGGATAAAAGTTATCAAGTCAAAGAATTTCCCGATTCCCATGAAAAATGTGAACAGCCCCATCATAAAGGATATGAAATAAATAGTGGGACGAATTTCCCCCGGATACCTTTCCGGTTTGAAAATCAGTTTTTGCAGCAGAGGAGATTTCCAGACGGTAATGGAAAGGGAGAAAAACAGGAGAATCGCGGATGCACCGAATATTGCGAATTTTTTGGAAATATACAGGTCCGCAATGAAAAGCAGGTTCCATGAAGCAAATAGGAAAACAGCGGCCTGCCATCGCACCGGATATTCTGATTCGGATCGGACTTTTTCCGGGTCTCCGCAGGGCCTGAATCCTGATTTTTCAAGATTCTCAAAAAAAGTTTTCTGGCCCATACTGAATGTAAGCAGCATCTTTTCCGGATAATTCGGAACTGTGTGACAAATCCGAATTTCCGTTTTTCCGTCTCTCCCGGAAAAAGTCGGATCGGATTGCGGCTCTGACGAGCATTCATTTGTAATTTTTCCCCCCAGCTTTGAGAAAAAACCCTCTGATTTCTTTTTGCCCGGAAGCGGTTCCAGCGAGGCAATCTGTTCCGGCAGAAACCTGTAACTCCCGGCAAACAAGGTTTTTATCATCAGTTTTTCCCGAGTCGCAATGAATCTGACACGCGGAAGCCCTGATCCTCCGATATCAGCGGATTTCGGTTCGATATCAAAGGCATCTTCCGGAAGCTCCGCATCGTTTTCCATGGTTTTCCTGTCAAATAAAAAACTGTGAACAGATGGTCTGAATTTATCCAATACGCCAATCTGTTTTTCCTTCATGGCAGCGACTGTTCTTTCAAGCCCCTTCTTTTTCGGACAGAAAACAAGCATCCCCGCCAGCCAGAATCCCACAAAAGTGTAAAGAACCTGAAAATCCCCGACAGTACACATGAATAGCACCAGAGCGAAAATGCCCACAGGCAATAAAATCAGGCTTGACACAGAAACGGCGGAGCCATATTTGCTTACAGCGGAGGCAGTGGAATTTTTCCGGGAGGAACCGAACCAAACCTTCAGCATCAGTTTTCTGACAAAAAAGGCGAAAACAAACTCGGCAGCCACTATAAGATACATGAGGTTCATCAGACGCGTAACAGGAGAATCCGGGGTGTCCAATGTACCGAGTGAATTTATAATAGTCGTTTTTATTTCCTCATCATTTATCGCATAGCGGGTGTTAAGATAATAGGTGAACAGCAGAAAGGCGGCTTCTCCTATCAGCAGCATTCCCCATGTTACCCAAATCTTTTCAAGCCCTTTTTTAATTGCTTTTTGCTCTTGGGTTTCCTGCATGGTTTTTCTCCTCTCCAATCAGATCGTCCATAGGTCAGGCAAGTCCTGAAACAGGTTGAACGCATCCTCAAATCGAAATTTTCCGGTTTTCCGGGGCATGTGGAAGAACAGAATTTGCAATAAATTTCAGACATACAAGGCGGTTTCGATATTCGGATGATTCACGCATCTTCCCATTGGTGAAATCATTGGCGAAATCCCTTTCCCACGAGTTTGTTCACAGCGTTCCCAACTGCTCTGACACGCTCTCCGATGTCTGTCATGGCCCGGGTTATGACCAGTGATGGGCATCTGAGCTGTTCGACGCCGCACAAGCCCAGAATGAGCGTATTCAGATGTTCCATGTAGGCTCTGTTCAATGCCGCTTTTCCCTGTTCATAGATCAGCGGAATGGCCGGCTGTATGATGATCAGCATGGTAAAGGTTTTATTTGCCGCGTCAAAACAGTGTGCCAGATAATTTTCCAACTTGGAAAAATCAGCCGGCGTGTCCCCCCGGATATCCCCGAGAGTGTAGGCCATCATGTCAACAGGTGTTCTGTCGGTGATGAAAGGGCCGTTTTCCATATTCCAAATATCCTGTGCTGCCGCAATGATGCTGTGCTGAATATGAAGCCTGGTTTTAAAATCCATGGATCCGGATGGTTCCAGACCATTCTGCCTGAATACCCGGGCAGTGTCCGTTTTGACAAAAGGAATTCCCAGTTCCTGCGAAATTGCCTCTGCAAGCGTGGTTTTTCCGGTTCGGTGACTTCCGCACAGCCCCATTTTCAATTTCATAACAGATATTTTAATTAATGCGTAATTCGTAACAGCTCAAAAATTCCCCCCTGAGGAGGGCAATTCCACATCCGATTTCCGAAACTTTTCAGGAAATTTGCGGCATCCCTCATTTGTCAGTTGACACTTTTGAAAGAACAGGGGGACGCGGACAAATGCAGATGAACGCGGATGAGTTTGTTCTTCGGAAAAAGTGCAGACTATTTTTGAAGTAATATGAAAGATGCCAAATTTGCGGATAATCCGGACCAAACCTCTGCAAATGGCGTTTTCACAGG
>Ga0233403_10001049_pt1 | contig 12996 bp, 7 predicted proteins | sample Na_oxic_1_MG_FD_179866 | JGI IMG/M metagenome (GOLD analysis project Ga0233403, IMG submission 179866) | Seawater microbial communities from Saanich Inlet, British Columbia, Canada - Na_oxic_1_MG | ecosystem: Environmental > Aquatic > Marine > Inlet | place: Canada: British Columbia | collected...
GTCTTCTTTCCAGACTTTGAGGATAACGGGTTGATTATCCGTTTTTCTCTTAGCTCGATAGACGAGGGAGTTGGCACTTTCGTAAATTTGAGTGCTGATTTTGTAATTAGGAATAGTGAGCATAGGATAACGACAAGGATTTGATATAATAATGAATAAACCTATAACTACAGGGATTTGATATAATAATGGATAAACCTATAACTACAGGGATTTGATATAATAATGGATAAACCTATAACGACAAGGATTCTATAATATAACCTATCAGTTTGTAAATTATGATCAACAAAACACACATTTACAGTGTATTTAATATCAGAATATCATTAAAAATCATATACTTATACTCTGTGGTACTCTGTGGTACTCTGTGTTCTCTGTGTTGAAAAAAAATTCGGCGAAACTGATAGGTGCTAAGATAATATAATACAAGGATTGGATATATATTGTCCACCGTTATAATTTGCGCCAGTTATAATCATAATTTTTTATTATATACTTGTCATAACCCGATAACCTATTAACGAGAGGTTGCTATTTATGCTTGAAGATGATTGGAAAGGGAACGTTGAGTCTCAAAGCCTATCGAGGCGTACTTTTATAAAGGGAGCCAGTGCGAGTGTGGCATTAACTTTAGTGGGCCTTGATCCGATTTCAGGTACAATAAAAGCCGCATTTGCTAAAGGGGCTTCTAAACCTGAAAAATGGTTTATGTCGGTTTGCCCCTATTGTGGAGTCGGGTGCGGTGTCGAAGTGGGGGTTGCTGGTAATCAAGTTGTTGCTGTGAAAGGCATGAAAGATCATCCTGTCAATAAAGGCAAACTTTGTCTCCTTGGTAAAAATCTTGTCGATATACTTGATACCAATGATCGGGCATTATATCCGATGCTAAGGAGTGGTGGTGGTTTCAAGAGAATCGGTTGGAATGAGGCGACTGATAGCATAGCAAGCCGCTTGAAAGACACAATAGAAAAGCATGGGCCCGATGCGGTTGCTATGTATATCAGTGCTTCTGAATATAATGAGGAGTACTACATCTACAACAAATTTGTTAAAGGATGTTTGGGTACAAATAATTTGGAATCAAGCGCACGGCTTTGTTGGGCAAGTGGTGTTGTGGGATTGGTGAAGGCATTTGGCACAGATTCACCGCCCTGTGCTTATGATGACATTGAGAAAGCAGATTTGTTTTTTATGACAGGGTATAACCCCTATTCGTCGAAACCTATCTTTTTTAGACGGGTTATAAAGGCGAAATATAGGAACAACACTAAATTGATTGTTGTGGATCCGAGAAAAACCGAGACAACGGATCTTGCTGATATCCATCTCAGAATCAAACCGGGTACCGATGTGATTCTGCACAACGCACTGGCAAATATCCTGATACAGGAAAAAATGATCAGTGAAACTGAAGCAAGGCAGCTAACCGAAAATTATGATGCTTTCAAGCATCATGTCAGGAAATTTACGCCTGCCACAGCTTCGGAAGCGACCGGTATTTCAGTGGCCCAGATGGTTAAGACAGCCAAGGAAATTGGACAGGCAAAGGCTGGGCTTTTTTTATGGGGGCAAGGACTCAATCAGAGTCGCATCGGTACCCGGAAAGTCACCTCTCTTCTTAATATTGTCTTTATAACGGGTAATATTGGTAAACCGGGTGCAGGCCCAATGGCGATTACGGGTCAATCAGGCGCAATGGGCTTGAGAGAAGTGGGGGGATTGCCACATCTTTTGCCAGGTTTTAGAACAGTAAGTGATGCTAAGGCGAGAAATGAGATTGCCGAAATATGGGGTATTGAGCCAAGCCAAATGAGTGCGGTTAAAGGGCAACCGATTCCTTCTATCCTTGAAGGGATAGATAAAGGCAAAATCAAAGCACTGTGGATAATCCACTCGAATCCGGCCGCTACCTTTCCTGATTCAAACTGGGTTAGGAAAGTACTCAAGAAAACAGAATTTCTCATTGTTCAAGATTGCTACCATCCGACTGAAACCTCGAAATACGCCAATCTTATTTTGCCAGGGGCTCAATGGTCCGAAAAGGGCGGTATTTTGACAAATTCAGAAAGGGGCCTTAATTTGGTTGAACAGGCCGTTACGCCACCAGGGGAGGCAAAACCTGACCTTGAGATAGTCATGGATGTGGCAAAGAAAATGGGTTATGGTGAGTTATTTCCTTATAATCACACGGAGGAGATATTTGAGGAATATAAACGGTGCTGTGAAGGAAGAGTTTGTGATATCAGCGGAATAACTTACAACAGGTTGAGGAAAGATAAAGGCATTCAATGGCCTGTACCTTCTTTCGATCATCAAGGCACGAAGCGAAGGTTCATTGACTTGCGCTTTCCTAATGGCAAATTAAAGCTGAATCTCCATGAACACCTGCAAGCCGCTGAAGTGCCGGATCACAACTATCCACTCGTTCTCATAACGGGCCTTGTTTTTGGACAATTTCATTCAAGAACAAGAACAGGTAAAGTACCCGCATTAAATCGCGCGGTTTCCGAAGCCTTTGCTGAAATCAACCCGTCAGACGCTAAAAAGTATCAGGTGTCGGATGGTGAAATGGTAAAAGTGTCCTCAAAAAGAGGCATGGTGAGAGTCAGAGCCAAAATCAATGATAGTGTTATGGCAGGTAATCTCTTTTTGCCCTATCATTTTTCTGACCTTGCGGGAAAAGATAAAGCAATCAATACGTTGACTAATCGCGCTTTTGATGAATTTGCTAAACAACCTGAATACAAAGCGTGTGCTGTTAAGATTGAGCGAGGGTAGAGTTTGGAGTGCAAATTTTACGAGTTGGAAGCCCTACCAGCAAACTAAATGTTAAACGAAACAGTGGTCAGCAGGATGTTAAACAAAACTAGAAGGTTTAAACAAATACTTGATAGAACGCTGATTGCGCTGATTGTCATGATTTGCGCTGATTAATAGCGCTTCTTCTCACTAGAGATTTTTCTGAAGATATCAGATAGAATATATTGCACGCGGGCACAACTTAAACTTTTAAAAAGGGCAAAATATTTAAACCTCAACACAGAGTACACAGAGGAACACAGAGGAACACAGAGGTAAAAGATAAACTTAGAAAAGTTCAGCTTATTCCCGTGTTGAGTATAATTAAATTAATGTTAAACGTTATTAAGATCAGCGTAAATCAGGACAATCAGTACAATCAGCGTTCTATCATTGAACTCGTACATTTTTGTTTCACATCCTATTGACCACTACAGTTAAACGAAACTTATGTTCGATTTTATTCAAAACCTGTTTAAAACCCTGCCCGCTGTTCATCTTCGTCCACCTGGTGCAAGAGATGAGAGTGGACTTTTGGCAAGGTGTATCAAATGCGGTAGATGTGTAGAAGTGTGTCCTTATCAGTCTATTTTTCTCGCACCTTATTCTCAGTGGATTCTCTACGGCACACCGCTCATCGATCCGTTAAAACAGCCCTGCTATCTTTGCATGAAATGTCCGCCTGTTTGTCCTACAGGTGCGCTTAAGCCTGTCACAAAAGCTGAAAGCAACATGGGTTTAGCTAAGGTTATAGAAGAAACCTGTCTTTCCTATCAAGATACATTGTGTAATCTTTGTTATCGGCATTGTCCCCTGAAAGGAAAGGCGATAACTTTAGATGAGGAGTTAAGGCCAGTCATTATTAATGAGGGTTGTGTCGGCTGTGGTGTTTGTCTTTACGTCTGCCCAACCGAATCAAGAGCCATTACATTAAATGCAAACGGAAGAAAAATATGAAACGATTCACACATCGCTATCAACCCTATCGTCGGTTGATACAGGCCAGTATTCTGTTATTGATGATTGCTATCCCGTTTCTGAATCTGCTTAAGATCGATGTCATTCAAGGTACGCTATGTTCCATAGGCACCTCAGAGATGACTTTTATAACTTGTCCGATAGGTGCCATTCAAACTTTTCTGATAACCAGACAGATTGATCTTGTACTCTTGCTATCGGCTTCTGTTCTGGTGATTTTTGCCTTTGTATTTGGAAGGGCCTTTTGTAGTTGGATATGTGTTCAACATATTTTTTCAGAAATGGGGGATAAAATTCGAGGTATTTTAGGCAAAAATAACGATAGTAAACCGGATTCACCGAAACGCTATCAAAGAGGCCGAAAAATACTGTTATATTTTCTTGGCGGTGCCTTGGTTGCAGCCTTTATTACGGGTATTCCCGTTATTTGTTATATTTGCCCTATCGGATCCATCTGTCGATTTTTCATTAACGGCACCTATCTACACAAGATTGGAGGTGAGCTCATCATTCTGGGCATCATATTGATAATGGAAATCTCAGTAGCCAGAAGGGGATGGTGCAAATATTTGTGTCCTGTTGGGGCATTATACGGTGCTTGTTCGCATAGTCGATCACTGAAAGTCAGAAGAAATGCCACGAATTGTGTTGGATGTGGGCAATGTGTGGAAGTTTGTCCAATGGGTGAAGCACCACTTCATGATCGGATAGGTCAAACCTGTACTAACTGTGCAATATGTGTTGATTCATGTGGTACGAATGCCTTAAAACTCAGTTTTAAAAAGAAAGGATAGAACACAGATTTGACTGATGATCATGATCATGATCCGCGCTGATAAAAAATCAGCGTGAATCAGTTCAATCATGACAATCAGCGTTCTATCATAATCAATCTATCGATATAACCACACACGCATCAAGGAAATAAGTTTATCGGTATCGACCGGTTTGGATAAATAGTCATTCGCGCCGGCATCAATACATTTGGCTTTATCGCCTTTCATGGCTTTGGCTGTCAGCGCAATGATGGGTAATTTCCGGTATTTCGATTGCGCTCTGATTTTTCGCATGGCTTCGTAACCATCCATTTCGGGCATCATGATATCCATTAATACCATCGCTATATCGGGATGTTCTTCTAATAAGGCTAAACCCTCTATGCCTGTGTTGCCCGATATCACTTCCATGTTTCTTTCTTCTAGCACGGTTGCTAGGGCAAAGACATTCCGTACATCATCATCCACAATCAGTATCTTTTTCTGAGTTAATATGGATTCTTTGTCATGTACCATTCGCAGCATTTTGCGTTTTTTGGCAGGTAAATTGGCTTCGACTTGATGCAGAAATAAGGTGGTTTCGTCTAGTAAACGTTCTGATGAACTGACCGGCTTAACGGGCAAATGATCAGCGCATTGCAGTAATAAGGCTTCTTCTGCCGATGTCAATTCACGATCTGAATACACAATCACGGGTGTTTGGCATAAAGCGTCTTCTTGTTCCATTTGTTCAAGCAACTGGCACCCTGAAGCTTGATCGATATCCATGTCGAGAATAACGCAATCAAATAACGTTTGTCGAAGTTGCCCTAATGCATTGGCCTGTGTTAAGGCTAATGTGATTTGGATATGATCACCTTTGATTAATTCCAAAATGGTTTGTTGATGCGGTTCATTATCGACAATCACTAACACTTCTTTGACTGTCTTGGTAATAAACTGTTCTATTTTTTTAAAGACTTCGCCCAGTTGTGTCATATTCACCGGTTTATGTAAAAAACCAATGGCCCCTCTTTTGGTGGCTTCTAAACTATTCTGTTCTGCTGCCGAAATGAAATGGACTGGAATATGCCGAGTGTCGGGATTGTCTTTTAATCTTTCCAAAACGCTCCAACCATCTAAGTTGGGTAAACCGATATCAAGAATAATCGCATTCGGTTGGTATTTTTCCGTTAATTCGAGGCCGGTTCTACCGTCTTCTGCATACAGACATTTAAAGCCTTTTTCGTGTCCTAAGTCTATGAGTATATGGGAAAATTTTCGATCATCTTCGATAATCAAAAGCGTTTTATCCTCAAATTGCTGTGTTGCGCTATCATCAACAATGGCCTTTGAATCAGATTCGATCTCAGTAGAAGGGAAAACTTCTGAACTGGCCGCTTTGGGTTCAGGTGCTGGGTTTGATATCCTAGTTTCAGTGGCTTGAAGAGTCGAGGCTTGAGGTGATATAGACAGCGTTTCGGGTAAAAATAAAGTGAAAGTCGTGCCGGAACCTGCTTCACTCTCTAGGGTGATTTCACCGCCAATGAGTCTCGCTAACTGACGAGAAATCGATAAACCGAGGCCGGTGCCGCCATAACGTCGGCTATTGGTGCCATCCACTTGTTGAAAGGCTTCAAATATCAGTTTTTGTTTATCTGAAGGGATACCAATGCCTGTATCCGTAATACTCATCGCAATCAATGCCTCTTTTTGACTGATGTTCAAGCGAATCTCGCCCTGATTGGTGAATTTAAAGGCATTCGATAACAAATTAGTCAAGATTTGTTTTAAGCGCAGCGTATCGGTGTGCAAGACTTCTGGCAAATTATCAGCCATTTGAATGTGAAAGGCTAAGCCTTTCTCTTGAGCTAAAGGCGCAAATTTCTGGGCCAGCGATTCGACTAAATCGCTCACTAATAACTTGTCAATATTGACTTCCATTTTGCCGGCTTCAACTTTGGATAAATCCAAAATATCATTGATCAGTGTCAACAAATCTGAACCGGCACTTTGAATCGTTTCAGCGTATTCAACCTGTTTTTCTGTCAAATTGCCCGGTTTATTATCCGCTAACAGTTGCGATAGAATCAGTAGACTATTTAAAGGCGTGCGGAGCTCATGCGACATATTGGCCAGAAATTCAGATTTATACTGACTGGCTAATTCTAATTCCTTGGCTTTGATTTCAATGGCAACCCTCGCTTTTTCCATCTCAACTTGGGTGGTTTCTAGGGCGATATTTTTATGTTGAATCGCCTCTTTTTGCTCTTCTAATTCTTGAGTGCGTTCTTCCAATTCCTCATTGCTTTGCTTTAATTCTTCCTGTTGGGTTTGTAATTCCTCAGATTGACTTTGCAATTCTTCGGATTGACTTTGCAACTCTTCATTACGGTGTTGAAGTGCCTCTTGTTTCTCTTCGAGTTCTTCCCTTTGCGTTTGCAACTGATCATTAATCTGTTGCATTTCTTCTTGTTGGGCCTGCAATTCCTCTGACTGGGTTTGCAATTCCTCAGTTTGTCGCTGACTTTTTTCCAACAAGGCTTGCATCCGAGTGCGTGATTCGGCCAGATTAACGGCTATGCCGATATTGGGCATAGCTTGCTCAAGAAAGCTGCGTTGTCTGTCAGTCAACATTTCGGTAAAACCGATTTCAATAACCCCTTTGACGGTATTTTCGTACAAAAAGGGGAAGATGAAGACATAACGTGGAATGGTTTGTGATAATCCGGATCGCGTAATATAACGATACTCTTCTGGCGTATGGCTACACCAAAGCATTTTTTGTTCTAACGCGGCTTGCCCAACCAAGCCTTCACCAAATTGAAATTGATTAGGGGGATTGTCGTGGCGGGTATAAGCATAACTGGCGATTTCTTGTAAAACCGGCCGTTTCGGATCAGAGTGAGAAACGATATAAAATAGGCCTACTTGTGCATTGACATAAGTCGTTAATAAATCAATGGTTTTTTTAGATAATTTGGTGATATCCTGCTCACCTCTTAATTGATCATTTAACTGCGCTTGCCCTGTTTTAAGCCAATCTTGCTCAGCATTCTTTTGGGTTGCGTCTCCGAATTTAATCGCAGCCGTGGTTAAGCCCGTTTTGATTTGAATAAAATCGCCTTGATATTGATCGCTAGGCATTATTTTGAGATTGCCCGTGGCTAAAGCCTGAGAAACGTTGACAATATCTTCAATCACCGCTGTAAGGTTTTGAACCATGATTTGAACAGCGGCATGAATACCTGTCGCTTTATCCGTTTCAAATTGTAAGGTTAAATGCCCAGCGGCCACTTGTTCAGTGATTTTGGCAATGTCAGCCGGTTCACCGCCAACCTGTCTGATGATTTCACGGCCGATATAATAAGCCGATACAGAGGCAATGGTAAAACCCAGTAGCGTCGCGATAATCAAAATGATTACCGCGCTAGTGAACGATTGTGCTATTTTTTGAGCATCTTCGGTTATTTTGGCATGTAGTTTTTCCTCAACCTCATCCACGCCAGTGATGATTTTGTTAAATAGCGCATCAAACTGATCATCCAGTGCTTGAGCTTTAAGTTTTTTCGCACCAAACTGATTTTCAAAACGTACCGTAGCGAGTTTTCTAAAGGCTTCTAAATCCTGTTTAACAGAAAGCAGTTTCTGTTCTATGACGTTATCATTGACAGGATAAAAAGTACCCTCAAGGTTTTTTCCCCCTGTGAGTATCGCGTCAATATACCAAAAACTGTCATCAAGCTGTTTCCACACTTGATCGATAACTGCTTTTTCTTCGGCACCCGTGAGGATTTCTTCAAACCAAAGGTGTGCAGTGGTAGCCGTTAATTTAATTTCCATTGCCGCATCAGCAAGCGGTGCGTTTTTTAAAATCACATTTTGACTGACGGTATACAGTGTTCTAAGTTGAATAACAGCGATAATGCCGGCAATAATGAGGGTTGTTGAAATGGACAAAAAGCCTAATAATAAGGCCGTTTTAATTTTCATATTGTGTTGTGTTATCAGTTATTAATTATCGTCTCAGGATCAGATTAATCAGTGTTAGGCATATCCAAAAAATAAATTATCCCATTCTTGTAGGGTGGGTAACGGGTTTTTGTTGCCCACCATTCGCCTAACCTGCCTGAAATGACTGTATTTGGGATAATTATTTTTTTTGGACTCCCTTAATCAGTTTGATTATCATAGTCAACATTGTATTATAATCAAATAAGAAATAGAACACAGATTTGACTGATTGTCATGATTAACGCGGATTTATTTTAGCTCTGTTTTTATATTGTGATTTTAGATGAATATCCCAATAATATTGACACTATTAAAAATAATAGGGTTCAAAAGTTTTCATTTAAGAATTTGTATTAATATTTTGTGATATAGTCAAAAAATTTTGAAAAATGTTCAATTTTGATTATATTCCAAAGTGAAAAAAAGTAACTTATTGTTTTATATAGACATAAGAATCACAAAACCGTGGGTATATCATTTTAAAAGAAGACAAATGACTCATAATTCAGAAACACAGATTTATTACCGTCCGGATGACGATTACGAAACAATCAAGGCTGGTTTCTTTGATTTGTATCACAACCACCCTGATTTATACGATGTCTTTGCGAAGAACCAAATCATGCAGTCGCCCCTTTTAGATGAGATCGAAAAAACGCTGAAAAGCTGCGACATTGAATCAGGGGATTTTCTTGATATTGGTTGTGGCACTGGCGTGATGATAGAGCAGCTGGCCCCTAGGTTTCCCGATATCAACTTCATTGGTATCGATCCGGTAGAGAACAGTCTTCGGTTTGCTAGAAATCGATGCCGTGATTACAAAAATACCTCATTTCAATTGGGTAAAATCGAAGAAATCGAAAGTGTGGGCAGTCAGTTTGATGTTGCGTTCTCTTCTTGGGGACACATCCAGTGGAATATACAAGGTGGCATGATGGAACGTGTCGTGAAAGAAAACGGTATTGCTATGTTGGTCAACAATTGGGGGGCAGACGACGACTTTGAGAAGCTATGGCCTAACGAAGCACTTGGCGTTTTTAGAGACCGTATAAACCTGCTGAAAAAGGAGGAATATGAGGTTCAAAGACTGGATTCTCATCTGAATCTCGATAATGAAGTGCTTTTCGACTCCATGTCTCGAATATTCGGTAGCGAGCATTTGCAAAAACATAGAAAGACTCCCTTTCAAATTGGGATCGTTTTGGCTTTTAAAAAAGGCAAAGCTTTAAAATCCTTTGAAATTTAATTGGAATCGTTTTGCCTTTTAAAAAAGGCAAACCTGACACTCGATGATCAAGTTTTTCCACCTCTTTAATATAACTACAAGGATTGCTTATAAAAAAGGATAAGATCGTTTTAGGACGTTTAGTCCTAACTCTTATCCAACATTTTTTCAAAAACATTTTAACCTTGATTGATTTGATAAGATGTTTAAGTCTTGTGACTGATGTGACGCGCATCAGTTCAAGACGGTGTCATTCATGATGACACCGGAATTCATCCTGGAGTGGTGCGTTTTTCGTTGGATTTTTTCTTCGCAAACATTATGGAATCTGAGTGCGTCACATCAGTTAATTAATCAAATGACAACTCATCTCAAAGCGACGTTCTAATCCTTTATTATAAATAATCCTTGTAGTTATTTATTAAGCGATGAAAAAAACTTGATCATCGAGTGACAGGTTTTAAAAACCTGTCAGGTTTAAAATTCTCTCGAAATGATGGAGTTTAATTTGTATGTTCATAATAGAAGTGGGTTTGATATTGGGTGTTTATTTGGGATTTAGGGCATCTGAAGAGCATGATAAAAAACGACCCAGAAAAAAAAATAAAGGACTGGTTTTTCGGCAACGCTCAAAATATCAAGAAAAGCATAAAAAAACTTTGCCCAAAAAGTCCTCACACAACTTGCCAGCCAATTCTCAAACGGAAGAATATGATTTCATTCAGAAAAATAAACAAGTCGATCATGATTTAAAAGCGAGTATTGTCCATTTGGGTTTCGCTGCTGTAAGGCAATTTATTTACCCACCCATAGCGCCCTTGTATCTTGGCATTTTAACTTACAATAGCTTTGCCCTTTTTAGACGTGCCGAGAAATCGTTACTGGAAGACAAAAAATTTAACATGGATGCCTTAACCACGCTTGGCACTTTCGCCAGTCTGGCCTTTGGGCAATTTTTTGCTATGGGAGTCGGCACCTTTTTTTATTTTATGAGTGATAAGATTATCATTCTAACTCAAAAACGCTCTAAAGAGTTACTCACGAATACTTTTGGGCAATTGCCCCGCATGGTATGGTGTTTAAGAGATCAGGTTGAAATTGAAACCCCTCTTGATGAAGTGCGTGTCAACGATATTGTAGTGGTGACAATTGGTTTGGTTATTCCAATTGATGGGCTCATCATTGAGGGTAGCGCGATGATTGATCAACATGCTTTGACGGGAGAATATCAGCCGGCAGAAAAAGGCATCGGTGAAAAAGTGTTTGCAAGCACCGTTGTTATCAGTGGAAAAATCTTAGTTAAAACGGAAAAAACGGGACAAGAAACCACGGTTGCTAAAATTGATCAGGTGTTAACCCAATCTGCCAATTTCAAAAATAAGGCCCAATTATTGGGAGAAAAATGGGCCGATATTGGGGCATTACCTTTTCTCGCTTTGTTTTTATTAACAACCCCTGTATTCGGGCCGACAGCCGGTTTAGTGGTTTTAACAGGTTATTTTGGCGGTCGTATTAAAGTACTTGCCCCATTAGGTACCTTTAGCCATCTCAAATGGGCTTCCCAAAAAGGCATATTGGTCAAAGATGGACGCGCCCTTGAAGGTTTAATACAGGTTGATACGATACTTTTTGATAAAACGGGTACGTTGACCAATACTGCACTTGCGGTTGTGAAAATCATGTCTTGTGATGAATATGGGGAAGATGACTTATTAACTTATGCCGCTGCTGCCGAATCTAAAATGAGCCATCCGATTGCCAAAGCGATCTTGGCTAAGGCTTCTCATTTGACTTTACCTTCTGTAGATGATTCCAAATATCAGGTGGGTTTTGGTATTACCGTGACTATCGAAAACAAAGTGATTAAAGTGGGTAGTGCGTGTTTTATGAAAATAGAAGGGATTAGGCTTCCAGAGCAAATTGAACAAGCGATGACTGAAGCCCATAGGCAAGGCCATTCTTTAATCATGGTTGCGCTCAATAATCGGCTTATTGGCGCGATTGAACTGCAATCCGTCGTCCGTTCTGAAGTGAAACAGCAGATCGCTAATCTACGTCAACATGGCATTAAACATCTTGCCATCGTGTCAGGGGATCATAAACAACCGACTCAACAGTTGGCAGAACAACTTGGCATGGATGATTATTTCTATGATGTGCTACCCGAAGACAAAGCGAATATTGTGGAACAATTGCAAAAAGAAGGCAGATCGGTTTGTTTTGTGGGGGATGGCATCAATGATGCGATTGCCATGAAAAAAGCGAATGTGTCTATTTCATTAATGGGTGCTTCATCAATCGCCACTGATGTCGCTGAAGTGGTGTTAATGGATGGCACACTTGATCATCTGAGTGATTTATTTGAGATTGCCAAAAAGTTAGAAACCAATTTGCAAACCAGTTTGGGTATGAGTGTTGTACCGACTGCGATTAATTTTACGGGTGTTTTTTTCTTTCATCTGGGCTATACAACGGCCATTGTCATCAAGAATATGGCTTTTTTTGTAGGCTTAGGTAATGCCTTGCTCCCATTGAAAAAAGTTAAAAAGCTTAAAGACTGAGCTACTGATAAAAAAATCAGCGTTCCACTTAAGAAGTTTTTGTTTGCCTCAACTTCTTAAGTGGAAATCAGTTCAATCATGACAATCAGCGTTCTATCATAATTAAATAAGAGATAAAAATGAAAATGAACATAGAACATTATTTACAAACGTGCCGTGAATTAAGTCAACTGACTACCCAAAATGGCTGGATTGATAATGAGTCCTTGAAAATCACGACACTATCAACGGAAGAAAACAGTGTTGTGGTTGAAGTGCGTTTTGACGAACTGATTATGGAAGGCTCAGGTTGTCTTGCAGATCGTATCAAGTGTTATGGGCAAGTGCGCTTGCAACTCGACGAAAACGATCACATTATCAATATGGAGATTCTTTGAATCTGTTTGCAAACTAAAGTTTGCACTCCAACACAATATACTTTGAATCTGTTTGCAAACTAAAGTTTGCACTCCAACACAATATAAGTACTGAAGCACAAATAAACAGGTATTTTAGGGTGCGATTAAAAGTGCGGGGGTATACTTATTATTAAGCCAACAGCTAAAGCAGTTGTCTAAAAGCTCAAGTCACCTAAAGGTGACTAAACCTATCTCTAGCGAGATTTTTAAGCCAAAAGCGCAAATTGACTTATACTGTCCACTGTTATAATTTTCGTGTT
>Ga0233403_10001050_pt1 | contig 12995 bp, 12 predicted proteins | sample Na_oxic_1_MG_FD_179866 | JGI IMG/M metagenome (GOLD analysis project Ga0233403, IMG submission 179866) | Seawater microbial communities from Saanich Inlet, British Columbia, Canada - Na_oxic_1_MG | ecosystem: Environmental > Aquatic > Marine > Inlet | place: Canada: British Columbia | collected...
GTTCATCAATCCATGAAAAAGGCTGATAATTATCGAAATAAACCACTTTCATCGCTTTCTGGGCAGATGCCGGTACCGCAATGAAGATAAAACAGATCAGCAAGGCAATTTTTTTCATATGCTGTCCCTCCTTTAAAGTTGTCTGAAATTTGTTCTGAGTGAAATCTTACTCACAAACTATTTAACTTTATTAAAATATTTATCCATTTCCGGTCTCAGGTCAATCCCGCCTTTTCAAGGCATTTCAATAATTCCGTTTCGGTTCATATGCATCGTCTGCTCAATATCAGCAATTTGTTCGGATGTTAATGGCATACGGATTTTCCTTCAGATGAAATATTATTTCCGCATAAGCTGACCGATCTTTTTCAACCCGATTAAGTACGGGCCGTTTAAATTGGTTGACGATCTTCATTCCCGCCAATTTGGCAATTTCCGGATATAAACCATACTTATCATTTGCCACTAAAAAGATATCATAATTTTTCCGCAAATATTTTTTGCAATTGCTCAGAACTTCTGCAACCCCTTTGGCATAGGACTTTCTTGCTTCTTTTCCCTGTCCTCTGAACAGCGGACCGATTTCCGATTCATCTTTTCTTTCAAAACCGAGAATCTCATAAGCATAAGCATGCTGCTCATGGTAATTGATCAATCCTACATAAGGAGGACTTGAAAAAATTCCCTTTATTTTTTTCTTTGACAACATCTCTCCAAAGTCAGGAAGCCTTTTCTGAATTTCTTTTCTGATATTTATCCTTCTGCTGTCTCCCGAAAGACATATCTGATATGTATCGGTCCTCAGTTTGTCAAATATCCGGAGCCGGTTCAAGGTGTCCGTTCCATACCTTTTCCACCAGCCCGCAATTGAAAAAATCGGTTTACATATTTTCCCGTGTTTTTTGCAGTAATAAGTAGCCGTGACAGGCTCTTTCAGAGTTGCCAGATCAGCATGGGTGGTTGCCCGGCAGGAGCGGACCGTTCGGCTGAAAATAGCTGCTGAAACTTTCTTTATCTCCGGATTTTCTATTTTTTTTATTTCATTAAACAAAAAATCCATTTCTTGTCTTGTTGGAGACAAAAACCATTTGTCCAGAAAAGATTCACATTTATCCTGTCTGATTTTTACTTTGTATTTTTCTGTCAAGGTGAAATAAATTTTTGAAAACAGCTTTTCTTTTTCTTCAGAATATTTTATTTCGTTTATTTCACCATTTCTGACTTTCCTTTTGTACTCCGGTGATGGGAAATATTCGGAGTTGAATTTTGTGAGTTCAGATAATAAGTGATCTTCAAAAGCCTTGTTTCCTCTCTTTTTCTGAAAGTCATCAAGTTGGGAGGATAAGACATCTGTTGTTTCTTTGAATAGCTTGAGATCGTACTTTGCTATTTTCACATTACTGATCATTGCATTAAAAGAAGAAATATCTATGCCGACAGCGTGCATACCCAGCTCGTTTGCCTGAACCAGAGTTGTTCCGCTTCCACAAAAAGGATCCAGCACAATATCTCCTTTGCGAAAGTAAATTTCTTTTTTAAATTCGTCAGTATGAGAATCAAGAAAGTATTCCACCAACTGAGGAATGAATTTTCCTTTGTATGAATGCAGTCTGTGGACATGTTTTGTTCTTTCCGATTCTCTGTATTCCGTAAAAGACAAATGCCAATTGAGATCACCACCTAAAATTTTTTTCCATTGTTCTTCTTTGGTGAAAGAATCATAATAAGCTTTCAATTCATCCACATCTATCAGGCGCATTCCGTTGGTTTCGTATTTTTTAATACGCCCATATTGAATCAGATATGAAATATTTGAAATACTGACCTCGCGTTCCAAATACCCGGATGCCCATTTGCCGGCTTCTTTCAAACCGAGCAGTTTTTTTTCTCTTTTGTCAAATAAAGTTAATTGTATCATATTCCACTATCTGCTTTGTCAGATAACAACATGAACCCACGGACAGCGCTGATAAAATTTCGCATGGCTACCATTTTAGCGATCCCAGGTTGCGGCTCCGAGTCAGGGAAAACTTATACGAATTTTTTATTTTCACCTCATTTGAAAATCCCCAAAACTGTAACAATCATCAACAATGCGTTCCGCCGCGTCCGGCCTGCCGGCCTGTTTTGCCAGATCAGCCATTTTTTTCAGCGATTCCGGATGGGACGCGTAATATTCAATTTTTTCCGCAAGCATTTTTGCATCCAAATCTTTTTCAGAAATCATCTCCCCGGCACCCATATCAACCAGGCTCCGGGCATTCAGAGCCTGATGGTTGTCCGCTGCAAAGGGATAAGGAATGAAAATCGCCGCCTTTCCCATGACCGTGATTTCCGCCATTGTTGTTGCTCCGGCCCGGCATATCACAAGGTCGGCTTTCCGGTACAGCGCGGCCATGTCATGAAAAAAAGGGCTGACTTTGGCTGAAATCCCCTGTTCCGCATAGGCATTCCTCACCGCTGCCTCATCTTCCGGCCTGCTCTGATGAACAAAATGAAATCTGTCTTTCTCCTTTATATATGCAATCGCCTCTCTGAGTGCCAGATTGATTGCCCGCGCACCCTGACTTCCCCCCACAATGAGAAGTGAGAAGTGGGAAGTGGGAAGTGAGAAGCAATTCCGAAATTCCTCCCGCACCGGATTTCCTGTGAAAAAAATTTTCTTAGAGTTTCGAATTTCGAATTTCGAATTTCGAAAAGAAACATATATTCTGCCGGCAAAACATGACAGCATACGATTTGTTATTCCCGGAACACTGTTCTGCTCATGCAGGACAATGGGAATTCCCATCAGCCAAGCACCCACAGCCACGGGGCCTGAAACATAGCTCCCCATGCAGACGAGCAAGTCCGGCCTGAAGTGTCTGATGAGTTTCAAAGATTCAAATATGGCCATGGGAAGTTTCAGCAGGGAAATCATCTGCCTGCCCAATCCCCGTCCCTTGATTCCCTCTGCACGGATACATTCATGCTGAAACCCGGCTTTTGCCAAAACAGTCTTTTCAAAGGGCTTGCCTGTTCCCACAAAAAGAATCTGATTTTCCGGATCTTTTGCCATGAATGCCTGTGCAATGGCAATTCCCGGAAAAAGATGCCCCCCCGTGCCGCCTGCTGCGATTAAAATATTCATTGGTCAGTTGTTTCAATTTCTAAATGCTATAAATATGGCATCCCCTACGGGATTAATTCCCGATTCCCGATTCCCGATTCCCGATTCCCAGGGTGGCGCTGCGCTGACCCTGGGCTGTTATATGTAACCCCTTCGGGGTATTCGAAATTCCCAATTTTCCCAATTCCCAGGGTGGCGCTGCGCTGACCCTGGGCTGTTATATGTAACCCCTTCGGGGTATTCGAAATTCCCAATTTTCCCAATTCCCAGGGTGGCGCTGCGCTGACCCTGGGCTGTTATATGTAACCCCTTCGGGGTATTCTCATTTCTCATTTCCCACTTCTCATTTTTCACTGACAACTGTTTCCCTGTTTACTGAAATATTCATCAATATTCCCACTGCCCCCATATTCAGCAGAAGAGAGGTTCCGCCGTAACTGAGAAAAGGCAGGGTCAGTCCCTTTGTTGGCAGAAGTCCGAGGGTGACACCCATATTCACGCAAACCTGAATGGCGATGCCCGCGGTCAGTCCCATTGCCAGCAGGCATGTGAAAAAATCCTCTGTGGTCATTGAAATCCGAATGCCTTTCCATATGATCAGCACATACATCCCTATGATAAACAGAACCCCCACAAGGCCGAATTCCTCCCCGATAATGGAAAAGATGAAATCCGTATGCGGTTCAGGCAGATAAAACAGTTTCTGATAGCTTTTCCCAACGCCTGCTCCCCATATGCCGCCAGATCCAAAGGCCATGAGGGAATGAATGATCTGATAGCCTCCGTCCGAGGCATGTTCCCATGGGTCCCAGAATGCGATTATACGTTGCAGGCGATAATTCGAACTCACCAGAAATGCAATAAGAATGGGAATGGAAACCATCAGTGACAGGACAAGGTGGGATATCCGGACACCGGCCACAAACATCATCATCCAGGTGATGGCACCGAGAATGACGACCGAGCCAAAATCCGGCTGAAGGAGAATCGGCAGGACGAATATGCTTAAAATAAGAACATGGGGCAGAAATCCGATATAAAAGTCTTCGAGCTTATCCTGCTTTTTGGTCATGGAATAGGCCAGAAAAAGAATCATGGCAAAGCGGGCAAACTCCGCGGGCTGGAACGTGATTCCTCCGATACTGAGCCAGCGGACCGCTCCGCCCGCGGAAACACCAAGTCCGCTGATATGAACGGCAACAAGGAAAACAAATGAAAGTGCGAGCAGCGGATATGCCAGTCCATGGAGCAGTTTGAGGGGGAAGTATCTTGCAGCGGCCAGAACGATCACGCCCAGCATGAAAAAAAATGCCTGCTTTCTGAGAAAAAAATATCCGCTCCCGAATTTTTCCGAGGCAATGGTGGAGCTTGCGCTGTAAACCATGACAATTCCAATGCCGGCGAGAAAAAGGACACAAAGCAGGAATTTGATATCCGCTCCGCCGGGTTGCGGATTCTGTTCCTCTGTCTGTGTTTTTCTGCCTGAATATGCCTTTATTCTCATTTTTCCAGTCTCCCAACCTGTTGGCAGAAATCTTTTCCCCGATCGGCATAGCTGGCATACATATCAAAGCTTGAGCAGGCAGGGGACAGTAACACGGTATCTCCCGGAGTTGCCGCATGATATGCCTGACGCACAGCGTCTTTCATGTCCGCGGCGATCTTTGCCGGAGCCACATCTCCGAGCGAGGATTCAATCTCCTCCCTGATTTCTCCCATGGCAATCAGCATTTTCACACGCCCGCGCACGGCTTCCCTTAATACATGAAAACCATTGCCTTTGCCGCGTCCCCCCATGATCAGAATCACAGAACGGTCATCAAAGCATTCAAGAGCCTTCAGCACTGCATCCGTGTTGGTGGCCTTTGAGTCATTGTAATATTTCACCTTGTTGATTGTGCCCACATATTCTGTGCGGTGCGGCAGTCCTCTGAAGTGGTTCAGGGCCTCCTGAATGCCTGTGGGAGTTCCCCCCGCAGCCTTTGCCGCGAGATAGGCCGCTGAGATATTTTCCATGTTGTGTCTGCCCGGCAGGGAACTTGGAATTGGAAATTTGAAGCTTGACCCGGTCTCCAATTTCCTGCTTTTTATGTTCCGGGTCACAGAGCGGACAAGGGGATCATTGCTGTTCAGCACGGCAACATCATTTTCCTGCTGATTTTCAAATATACGGGCTTTGCTGGCCGCGTATGCGGCAAAGTTCGGATAGCGGTCAAGATGATCTTCCGTGATGTTGAGCAGCACGGCGACTCCGGGCCTGAAAGTGTGAATGGTGTCCAATTGAAAACTGCTGATTTCGGCCACGATCACATCTGCTTTTTTGCCATCAGGATGTTTTTTCGAAAAAGCCTCCCTTTGAAGGGGGTGCTGGGGATGTTCTGTAAAAGGAGAATTTTCGTCAACATAACCGATCAGCGGCTCCCCGATGTTTCCGCCCACAAACACACTCAGGCCGCTGTGTTCCAGCATTTTGCCCAGAAGCGTGGTGGTGGTGGTTTTGCCGTTGGTTCCGGTTACGGCGACAATGGGAATGTCAATGAAGCGGGAAGCCAGCTCAATTTCGCCCATTACGGGAATTCCTTTTTTTCGGGCGGCTTTCACTGGCGGAATGGTATGGGGAACCCCGGGGCTGATCACAATGACATCCGCAGACTCAAAGCTTTCAATTCTGTGTTCCCCAAATTCCATGGATATGTCCATTTCCCGCATGGACGGCACATAAGATGCCAGGCACTCATGGGAAGCCGGAGCCATGTCCGTCACTGTCACCGCAGCGCCCCGTTTTTTCAGAAACCGGGCTGCTGCCGCGCCAGATATGCCGAGACCCGCGACAAGGAAGTTTTTGTTTGCTATTTTCATAAATCAGACTCTCAGTTTCAAAACGGTGAGGGTGAAACCGGCTTGCCACTCTGTTTCAGCACTCCTTCGCAGCTTCAAACGGTGGGGCAAACCCCACCCGATGCTACATTCTTAACTCTTAACTCTTAACTCTTTGAATAATTCTAAGGGGTTGATGCGGCCAATCTTCGGGCAAGGGTATTTCTCCGTTACAGATTGCCTTCCATTCGTCAGGAGTGACATCGGCAATATATATCGGGACAGATAACGGCTCTCTCGGAGCAAAGACAAAAGGTTCCACCTGTCCGGTGGGCAGGGCATTTTCATTCACTTCGATAAGACGGACCTCGCCGTCATTCTCCTCTGAAAACACAGCAATCTCTTTCAGGCCGGCTTCAATATCAAAATGTTCGCTGATTACATCAGCAATGAAGTTTTTTATCATTATAGCCTACTATAATATTTATTAAATCCAATCTTTACAGATATAAATAACTGCAGGAATTGAATTTGATAAGGATTCAGGGCATTCGTTCTGAGCAAAAAATCCTTACTGAACCCAATCCTTGCAGTTCATAACTCCGAGCAAAAATCCCTACTAAATCCAATCCTTGTAGTTCATGGCAAAACAATTTGCCGCGGCGGGGGCAAGCCCTCACCCGATGCTACATTTCTTAACCCCCTCTCACCTGAGCTTCAGCGTGCTGACGGCAATCAGCGCGAGAGTTATGGCGATGATCCAGAAACGCACAATCACTTTGGGTTCGGGCCATCCTTTCAGTTCAAAATGATGATGCAGCGGTGCCATTTTGAATATCCTGCGCCCGTTTGTCATTTTGAAAAAACCCACCTGAAAGATGACAGACAACGCCTCAATCACAAAAAGACCGCCCACCAGAAGCAGCAGCATTTCCTGCTTGGTGATCACAGCGACAGTTCCGAGGGTGGCGCCCAGAGACAGGGACCCGACATCTCCCATGAATATCTGTGCGGGATAGGTGTTGAACCACAGAAAACCAAGGGCCGCACCAGCGAGAATGCCGCAGAAAACTGTCACCTCCCCGCTTCCGGGAACATAGTGGATCTGCAAATAATCGGCAATCCGGACATGTCCCGTGACATAGGCAAACACCATATAAGTCACCGCCACAATGATGACAGGGCCGGTGGCAAGGCCGTCAAGGCCGTCGGTGAGGTTCACTGCATTGGATGTTCCCACAATCACCAGCGCGGCAAAAAAGATATAACCCCATCCCAGATCAGGGGAAACATTCTTGAAAAACGGAACTGTCACACGGCTGTCAAAATCCAGACAGGTGTAAGCGAGAAATCCCGCGATAAGGGCCAGTGCAATCTGCATGGTAAATTTTTCCCGAACCGTCAGCCCCTTGTTTCTTTTTTTGATCAGCATAAGATAATCATCAACAAAGCCGATAAGACCGTAGCCAATCGTAACCAGCAGGAGAATCCAGATGTATCGGTTGGTCAGGTTGTTCCACAGCAGGGCAGACACCACAACCGAAAAAATGATGAGAAGCCCCCCCATGGTCGGGGTTCCGGCTTTTTCATGATGGTTCTGAGGGCCGTCTTCCCGTATATACTGGCCAATCTGCATCTCGGTGAGTTTTCTTATCACCCAGGGTCCCAGAAAAAAACAGATCATAAACGCTGTGATACTGGCATAAATGCTTCTGAACGTAATATAACGAAATATGTTGAAAACAGAAATACTTGTATGAAGCGGATATAGCAGATGATAAAGCATATTTTTCTTTGTCTGTTGTCAGTTGTCCTCTGTCAGCAAAGCCTCCGGAGGAGTTCAAGGCTTTGCCTTGTCTTTCAGCCCAATTCCCAATTCCCAATTCCTAATTTCCCAATTTCCTAATTCCCAATTCCTAATTTTTTCCACAATATCCTCCATGGCCATGCCCCTTGATCCCTTGATCAGAACCCAGTCACCCGGCATGAGGTAATTTTTGAGATTTTCAATAAGTTCTTTTTTATTTCCGATAAAAATGTCCCGGTCATTCATTCCCTGCTCTCTGGCTCCGGATGCCAGAGCTTCCGCAAAGCTGCCCGTGGCATAAAGCTTTGCAATACCGGATTTCGCTGCTGCCGAGCCTGTTTCTCTGTGCAGGGACGCTGCATCATCGCCCAGTTCAAACATATCTCCGGCAACAAATATGCCCCGCTGTTTTTCTCTCCCGGAAGCAACAATAAGAGAGCTGAGTGTCATAAGCGCTGCTTCCATTGAACCCGGATTTGCATTATAGGTGTCATCAATAATGTGAACACCTTCCCGGGTTTCAAAAATATTCATTCTTCCCCGGACAGGTGTGAAATTTTCAAGGCCGGCTCTGATTTCCTCCGGGGAAAGCCCCATGACATATCCAGCGGCAGCCGCGGCAAGGGCATTGGAAACCATGAATTTCCCGGGAATGGGAAGATGAATCGGAATCTCCTTTGTGGGAAGATGCAGGATAAAAGCGGTTCCCTTCCCCCGGGACCTGACTTCCGAGGCCCGGATATCCGCATTTCTGGAAAATCCGAAGAGAAAGACACGGCCCGGCCCGGGATGCAAAGACCTGAGTTTCGGTGTCATTGGATCATCAGCGTTCAGAACAGCGGTTTTATCCGGCCCTATTTTTTCCAGAAGTTCCCCTTTGGCACGCATGACACCTTCCAGAGACCCCACCCCGTCAAGGTGCGCCGGCCCGATATTGGTAATCACCCCGACATCAGGGGTGCTTATTTCGGCAAGGCGGCCAATTTCTCCGGGTCTGTTCATGCCAAGCTCCACAACAGCCCGTTCATGGGATTCATTGAGATTCAGAAGGGTCAGAGGAAGTCCGATCTCATTGTTGAAATTGCCGCGTGTGGACAAAGTCCGAAAGCGCTGGCGCATGATCTGGGCCGTCATTTTCCGGGTGGTGGTCTTGCCGTTTGATCCTGTGATGGCAATCAGGGGCACGTCCGAGCGTTTTCGGTGAAATGCGGCCAGATTGCCCAGTGATTTCAGTGTGTCACTGACTGCAATGCAAACCTTTTTTTTATTTTTACAGAATAAATTTAATATATTATCAGCTTTGGCTCTGCTGACAAGAATTCCCCGGACACCTCTTTCAAGAGCATTTCCGATAAAATCATGCCCGTCGTAAATATCGCCTTTGATTGCAATAAAAAGTTCTCCCGGGCCTGCCTTGCGGGAATCAGTGGAAATTCCCGGAAAAGTCAGATTTTGAATTGAATTTCGAACCTGAGTCAACAATTCCCCGCCTGTTGCATCAAGTACATTGTCAAGTGTCCATATCATAGCATATCCTCAATTGTCAATTGCTCTGCCTCATTTTCTGATTTCTCACCGTGAACAATCTTGAATCCCTCATTGCAGGCTGTCCTTTCGAGAGGTTCGAGACATCCAATATCCGGGATTTCTCCTGAGATGCATTATTGCGACGATTTCAATGACATCATTGCGGATACGATAAATCACGCCATATGGGAAATGAGGCATACGGCATTTTCTTGTCTCTCCGTCAACTTTACGGTACATTAAGGGATTTCTTCGTATCCGGGCAATTGCATCTTCCAACGCCTCAAGGAACCGCTTTTCAAGACCGGCCTGCTGTTTTTTATAAAAGGAGCTTATTTTGTCAGCCTCCTCAAACGCTTCCGGATGAAATTTGAACGGCTTCATAAATACTCCTCCCTAAGATTTGTCAAGCCCGTCTCACCTGGAATGAGTTCCACGTTTCCGTCATCTATCTCGGCGCAGCGCTTCCGGATTTCACTCATCCATTCCTCGGATATGGGAAAGTCCTCTTCAAAATCCAGACTTTCCAAAAGTATTTCAGCTATGTATGCTCTTTCTGGAGGTGAAAGTCTGAGTGTTTTTTCTGCAATGCTTGCAATGTCTGATTTCATATTTGCTCCTTTTCTGATGCCATTTCAGACCTGCGAGGTTTTTTGAACCTCGCAGGTCTGTCTTGTCACAGATTTCTCAGATGGAAGAGAGAATCTGCAAAATATAAACAACCTCTTCCAGTCCCACCTTTTGGTCGCCATTCACCTCTTCGTCAAGATTTATGCTTCATTCCTGTCAGAATTTTCAAGGCTGAAATTGCGTCTTTCAGGTCAACGGTTCCGCTGGTGTCAATATCGCCGTAGCTTCTGACTGGCCCCCAGGTGATGCCGTAATCCTCGTTGCCTTTGAATGTGGGCGGATCCAATGGGGTCGCCGGTGGTTATGTTCAGGAAGTCCGGGGTCTGGGCCTCTGTTTCGGTTCCCTCGCCGGCATCCCAGAATCGGAAGCGGATGTCGTTTCCTTCGGCGAATCCATTGCCGGAACCGTCGTCTTGGGAGGTGATGATGGTCAGCGGGATTTGTTTGGACACCAAGCCGCTGACGACTGCCGCGCCCACGCACTTTTCCCCGTCAAACACGCCGATTTCGTCACCGGATTCGAGTCATTCAGCGCCCACAACCCAGAGATTCATCCGGCCATAGGGGTTTTCCATCCAGATGGGGTGAAGTGGACGGCTCATTCCGGGAGAGTTGCGTTTCGGTGTTTCATCTCTGAGATCGGATGATGAAGGCTTGCTGATGCTCAGAAAAGTGTCCGCGGTGATTTTTATCTCGTAGCCTTCGCACCGGGGGAAGCAATGCAGTCTCGGGACATTGAGGGGGTTTGAAAAATACACCCTCTTATGATTATTATCTCAGTAAGCCCTTCTGAGTATCATTTATTTCTCCAATTCCCAATTCACCCGTTTATCCACTCCTCCAGCGAAACAGTCAGTTTGTCATTCCCCCTCTGTGGCGGTATGTTGATGTAGTTCAGTACCTCATGGGCGATTTTTCTGAATACGGGAGCTGCCACGACACCTCCGTAATGCTCTTCCCGGGGTTCATCAATAATTACGACAATGGCGAGTCTGGGTTTCTCCTCAGGCACAATGCCCACAAAAGATGAGACATATCTTCCCTCGGCGTATGCACCTTTTTCCCTGTTGATTTTCTGGGCTGTTCCGGTCTTGCCGCAGACTGCATAACCTTTGAGCGCGGCTTTCACCCCGGTTCCCCCCTCAACAACAGCCCGCATCATTTTTTTTACGGCTTTGGCGGTTTTCGCTGAGACTGCCTGCCGAACTTTGACAGGTGCAAAGGTCTGCACAGGATGTCCCTCCTGATCAGTAATCGCCTGAACCACATAGGGCCTCATGAGTTGACCGTCATTGGCAAGAGCCGAAACAGCACTCACCAGTTGTATGGCGGATGCGGAAATTCCCTGTCCGAACGCAATGGCACCCTCATCAATCTTTGACCAGCGTTTATGGTGAGATAAGGTGCCGGAGGTTTCCCCGGGGCAGTCAATGCCGGTCTTTTTTCCGAAACCGAATCTGCTGAGTGTGTGATGAAGCGCCTTGGCGCCGATTGTTTCGGCTGTTTTCACAATTCCGATATTGCTGGAATGTTTTATGATGCTGCTTAATGACAGCCATCCGTAAGGGGAGGTGTCATGAATCACATCCTCCCCAATCTGATACGCGCCCTTCTCACAGAAAAAAATGGTGTCCGGGGTGCAACTACCTGAGGAGATGGCCGCGGCCGCACTGAATATTTTCATGGTGGACCCCGGTTCAAAAGGATCGGTTACAGCTCTGTTCCGCCAGTGGTTTCTGTCAAAGTTTGAAAAGACATTGGGATTGAAAAGCGGGAAATGGGCCAGGGCCAGAATCGCCCCGGTTTTGGGTTCCATGACAATGCTCATGCCGGATTTGGCTGAAAATTTTATGACAGTCTCTCTGAGAGCGTTTTCAGCAATGAACTGAATGCTTCGGTCAATGGTCAGAACGAGGCTGTTGCCGCTGTAGTCCTTTGCAAGTTCCACCAGCATCTTCTTCCCCCCGCTTTCGCCATCCTCAATCTCCCTGGTTCCGAAAATCTTGCGTCCCAGAGCATCCCTGAGCACTCTGAATCTGCTCTTGGAGCCTCTGAGAAATCTCCCGTAATAAGATTCCAGTCCTTCCAGTCCCTGGCCGTCAATACCTGTGAAACCAAGCAGTTGGGCGGCAAGCATGCCATTGGGATAAAATCGTTTGTGTGTCTGAATAAAAGCAATCCCATCAATATTGAGTTCCCGGATATCCTTTGTCTCCCTGGGCGTAAGCTGACGTTTGATCCATATGAATGAACTTGAGCTTCTCAGCTTTTTCCTGAGTGTCCGGGGGTCCATATCCAGTTTGGCTGCAAGGGCATCTGCCGTGGCTGCGGGATCTGAAATATCAGAGGGATGTGCTCCGACAGATTTTATGTCATCCACTGTCACTGCCATCTCCCTGCCCCGGATGTCATATATGGTTCCGCGTCTCCCGCTGGAGGTGAAAAACCGCTCATACTGACTGATGGCCTTCAGAGACAGGTCAGGACGGCAGAACACCTGAAGATAAACAGCCCTTGCCGCTATGATGGAGAAAAACACTGCGAAAAAAGCCGCCACCGTCATAATACGCAGATTGATAATTTTTTTTTCAGATGCTTTCATAAAATTCAGTGGAGAATTGTAAGCATTTGTTCCGGTGCCGGGATTGACAGCCCCATGCGATTTTTTGCAATTTCTGAGATTCGTTCCGGAGATTTCAGTCGGGCAAGCTCGATTTTCAGATTGTTTTGCACAGAAATAAATTCCCGCTGATTATTCTCCTCATTCCCAATTTCATATCCGATTTGGACGCATTCCACCCTGCACCAGGTATAAAGCAACAATTGGACGATGAAAACGGACAGGAGCATTATCCATATCCCCATTGTTTTCAGCTCTGATTTTTCCATTTCAAATCCTCCTTTATTTCCAAAACCCTTTCTCAGGGTGATGGGCGCCGCTCGTTTCGGATTGGCAAATCCGAGCCCAATTCCCAGAGTGGCGCCGCACTGTTATATTTAACCCCTTCGGGGTATGGTTTCTTGATTCCCATTTCCCAATTCCCAGGGTGGCGCTTCGCTGACCCTGGGCTGTTATATTTAACCCCTTCGGGGTATGGTTTCTTG
>Ga0233403_10001051_pt1 | contig 12991 bp, 11 predicted proteins | sample Na_oxic_1_MG_FD_179866 | JGI IMG/M metagenome (GOLD analysis project Ga0233403, IMG submission 179866) | Seawater microbial communities from Saanich Inlet, British Columbia, Canada - Na_oxic_1_MG | ecosystem: Environmental > Aquatic > Marine > Inlet | place: Canada: British Columbia | collected...
AGATAAACATTTTATAGACATAAGATTAATAGTATTATTCTGTGTTAGTCACCTTTAGGTGACTTGAGCTTTTAGACAACTGCTTTAGCTGTTGGCTGGTTGGCTGGTTGGCTGGTTGGTCTCGATATTTCTGCTTTCCTGCACTATGATGGTGGGCAAGCGGGCGGTGAAATCTGGGTTTGATATTAAGTTCAATGCCGCCCGCTTACCCACCCTACAAGCTACGAGCTTTTTTGTATTTCAGCCAAACTAAAAATGAAATCGTGCCAATTCAGAAATGTTGGCTGTGGAGTTCAGCCTTTAAAACAAACTATCGAACCAGAATACAATTATTTATGATCAACCCTAAAACAGAAACCTTTACCCGATCCTTTTCTGAATATCCTCTAGAAGATATTTTGGAAACCATCGGCAATGATACGCCAGTGCAATTTAGCGGCGATCAATTTTATTTTCCCGTTCAAGAAGACGGGTTGGCAGAAATCGCTGCCTCTGCACAACAAACACTTTTGATTGCCACTGACAAGTTAACGGACAAAAAATTGATTGAAGACTGCCAAGTCTGTTTTCAAAGAAAAGTCCGTGTTTATCTATTGCTAGGCAAACCAGAAGAGTCTGAAGAAGCCATTCGCTTACTGTCTGGGCATTGTTTAATCCGCACCGGTGTCAAACAGGCCGGTTCCCTCTTGATGGCGGATAACAGCCAAGGATTAGTCTTGAGTCGTTCATTGGATGGTAAACTGCACATCACGGCAGGATTACGATTAGTTTCAACACAACAGACTGATTCTTATCACTATTTTTGTCGCCTCTTTTGGAATCAAGCCAAACAAGAATATATTTTACCCAATGAACACAGGGCAGTCAAAGCGTCTCCTTTTGGCGCAATATCCGTTCAAAATGAATGCCACGATCCTAAATTACTCTTAAAGACAATTCAGAAAGAGTGGACAAACAGTGAATTGGCTACCCTTTCTGAACTGCGCCAAGAAAAATGGTTAGGTTATACCTTGACTCCGTTTTCCACTACAGAGGGACAACACATTATTAACCTGAATAATGCTGATGTTGTTTCTTTACAGACATTAGTGAAGCACTGCACTCAACTCGCTTGTGTGGAACACCCTTTGTCAGATATGGTTTTATCAACCCGTGACGAGCTATTGTTTCTACCCCAAAACGCTTTGCAATCCAATACAGCCGCTTGGGTGGTTAAATTGGTAGAGGAACAAATTGGGGAAGTCAAAGCCTTTATGGCGCGTTTATGGGAAGACGCACCGCTGCGTTATCAAGAAACGTGCTTACTTCAAGAGATGACTCACCCCTTTCGTTTTTTAGATGAACCCAAAAAGGTTTATCAACGTCAAGATTGGCTTGAACACTGCTTAGAAGATATTTATTTGGATGCCATGACAAGCTTTATGGCTCCAGATATTGAGTCGTTGACTCGCAATATCACACAATTCAATCGTGAACGCATCGCACTTGAAATAGGATTTTCTGTCACCTTGCATCCGCCTTATTTACCAAAGGATGCCGAATTGGATGACTTACATCATCAATGGGAACAGACTCAACAAAAATGGGCGCGGAAAATAGAGACTTTGCGCGACTTGCTGAAGAAAGTGGAAAAACAAGAACAGTCTTTCAAAGGCAAAGTAAAAAGTCTATTGAAAGGCCTGTTGACTGGCAATTTACAATGGAAACGGACACAAGATAAACAAATCACTGAACTCGCGCAGTGGTTACCGCTATATGCGGATAAGCTTGAACGCCAAGACAAACTTGATGCCATTAATCAAGTGAATGATAACTTGCAACGAAAACTGGGCAACATGCAAGAAGAACTGGATAAGGCTGAAAAACAGATTGCCTGGGAAGTAAAGCGCGATGATTTGAAAAAGCAGTTAGGCGAGGCACAAAACCATCTCGAACACTCTACCCAAGAACTTGATAGATTTGAGGCGGATTCTAAGCTTCAAGAACAGAAAAAATCGGCTGAGTTGGAAGCACAATGGTGTAATTTTGTTAATAATACAGTGATGGCCAATACTTGGACAAAGATTATACAAAGCTGCTGTTCTAGTCCAAAAAATTGGCCAGATGACTTTGAAGATGTGCTGAAATCTTTAGAGGGTTATTTAGAAGAAAACCTCAAAAAATGGATGCTTGCCTTGCAAGCTGAAGACATTCTCAGTTTGATCGCATTTCAACCGTTTTCCAGTTCGTTGAATAAAGAGGAACAAAAAGAAGCCAAGCGTATTGAGGGAATCCGGTCTCATTTTCGGGAACGCGGCAAAGCCGAAAAGGAAAAACGGGAACAGCAATTAAAGCAGGCTGAACGAGAAACTGCCGATTTACAAGCGGAGACTGACAAAAAACGGGGGAATAAGAAAAGGCACAACAAGGCACATCGCGATGAGTGTACCCAAGAACTTGAAAGATGGGAGGCAAATTACCGTGAGCAAGAACAGAAAATCGCGAAAGAGTTAGAAGCACAATGGCGGAACTTTGTTAATAAGACGATGACAGCCAAGACTTGGGCAAAGCTTGTAGAAAAGCAGTGTGCTAATTTGCAAAACTGGGAAAGTGTGCTGAAATATTCAGCTGATGATGTTGTACAACGGCTTAAAAAACCAATGCTTGCCTTGCAAGCTGACAAAATCCTCAATCTGGTAGAATTGAAAGCATTTTTCAATGCTTTGAATAAAGAGGAGAAAAAAGAAGCGAAGCGTATCAAGGAAATCCTGTCTATTTTTAGGGTTAGCAGTCAGACAGAACTGGAAAAACTTGATAAGAAGTTAAAGCAAGCTGAACGCAATGTAGCTGATTGGAAACTGGCTATTGAAAAACAGGGGGATCGATTTATTTATGTCGCCTCCAGTCAAGAAGAAAAATCCTCGTTATTCGACATCATGCGTAGCTCCAAAAAGCAAACCCAAAAAACGACGACTTTCACTATAGCCTGGCCGAAAGAAGAACTCCCCGCTTCTGATATCAAACTGTATAGTCATAGAAACCAACGCTGGTTGTGCATTACAGAAGAAACGCAATTTGAGCAAGGGCAACAAGATGCAAAGCGTCTCAAGGCTAAACTTTGTACAAATGCTATGAGTTGATTTTGTTAAATTGGAGTGCAAACTTTAGTTTGCGATACTAAAAGTTGGAAGGCCAAGCTGCAAACAGGCGCATTCCCAAAAAAAGGCTCATTATCAATCTTGGCCTTCGCAAAATAAATTTTGCACTCCAATGGGCCCTCGCAAAATAAATTTGGAACGAAAAGTCTTATACCCCATTTTAACGGAGAAAAAAGAATGCCAGAACAACGTATTACCGTTACCATTGATGACGCTGGTCAAATTACGGCTAAGACTGCAGGTTTTAAGGGAGAAGCCTGTTTAGATGAATTGCAAAGTCTTTTGGAAGAGTTAGGCACGCTTCAGGAAGTGAAAAAAACGGATGAGTATTATCAGCAAAACGCTGTCACAGTTAAACACCAACAAAAATTAGGACGAACATAATTTCAACAATCAACCCAGAAATCTGATTGAAGGATTGAATAAATCTAATTTCTGGAAATAGGAGAACAAAATAATGAGTGCTGTGGTTAAAACCGTTACTCCTTTTACCCAACGTGATTTATTGTTAGAAGCCTTGGATGAACTGGGAGTTGCCTATCAGGAAAAGGGCAACGCCATTATGACTGAACGGGTGGACTATTATGGCGCACAGTGTTTTATCTATGAACAAGGGGCTTATCGTTTTCAACATGATTCGAGTGCCAACAGACAAAACTATCATTGGCGAAAATTGAACTTTAAGGAATGGAAAACCGTTTCAGCCTTTTTGGGGGCTGTGGAAAAAGCCTATCACCAAGCTTATGAACGCTTGCAACAACGTCTGGCTGAGGAAGAACGTCGTCGGCTTGAAGCAGAACGTCAACGTTTTGTCGAACAACAAAAACAGGCTGTCATACAACGCGCCAAAGAACAAGGCTATAATGTCAAAGAAACCCGTAAGGGCAACAAAATTCAATTACAATTGGTACGTACCACTTATTGAAATGGCCAGATGTTTTGCTGGTCTACGTTCCAAATTTATTTTGTAGATCGCAATGAAAATGCTAGTCTACGTTCCAAATTTATTTTGCAGATCGCAGTGAAAATTTTATGGCGTTTCCCGATCTCATTACGTACAATTATATCAAGAAATATATTTTGGAACATTAGGTGGAACCTGGGGCTATGATCTCGCGCAGCTTCGAGCCGTCGTTTCACATTCAATACCGAAGGGATTGTCCGTTTTCAATATTTTTAGGATTGATTTTGTACTTCATGTAATCGGAAAACGCTATAACTTATAATTTAACTCTTATGGAATATAAGGAAAAAATTATGGAAACCATTCAATCCAGACACATTCTTCAAACACTTGATCGACTTATCAGCGAAATGAACACACTTCGTAGTCAAGTCATCGCGTCTTTAGAAAATTCCTCTGCTAAAACTAGGCGTTCTGTTCGAGAAGCAGAATATTTTGGTATGTGGGCAACTCGTGAAGATATGCCCTCTCGTTCATCAAGAGCATGGCTCGAACAATTGCGTTCTACACAGTGGAGTCGCTCATCATGACAGGAAAATGACTTGATACAACGATACTGATTGATTTATTTAGAGGCCATGAGAAAGCGGCCGATTTTATAGAAAAAGATCGCAACGCTAAAATCCCTCTTTTTATATATTTTATTTAGCCGCAACCGCCTTAAATGATTATGACGTTGAACCAACTCGTTCAGTTTTATTTAGAAGTGCGGCAAGTTTGGCCTTGAATTTTGAAGATCATCAAGAATCTGAACGCATGATTGCTTTTGGATTGCCTAGCAATCCACCACAAGAAATTTTAGAAGAATTAAGGGCTTTATTTATTGACAATATTCCGGTACAAACGAAGCCCATCTCAATCTCATTAAGCCAATCCTCGCGATTTGTTCTTCCAATGAGAACAAATGTACAGATCATGACAACAACTTGAGTCACTCACCATGTTGTCTGAATCAGTTCCACGCAAAAGTTTTTTGCGCGCAAAAAAATGGGGCAAAGAAATCAGTTATCAATGCCTTGATATCCACTATTGAAAAGGTCAACAGACTTATCTGACAAACCTATGTACAGGACAAAAAAAATATAAATGCAAACTCTGACCAGCAAAGTTTTCACTGCTACCAGCAAACTAGAGTTTGTCATATAAATAGCTTGGCCTTTCCAATAGTGGATATCAAGCTGTTGATAACTGATAACTGATAACTGAACACTGAAAAACTCATGCCCCAACCATTTAATATCGCACATATAGAACCCAGTAGTTTCATTTATGGGCCCGGTGAACGCTTTGTCATCTGGGTGCAGGGTTGTACTTTGGGCTGTCAGGGATGTTGGAACCGTTTGATGTTATCAAAACGCCCCAAGCAACTGATAGCCCGTGAAGCCTTATTACAGAAAATTCTTGTTCTTGATTCTATTCAAGGTGTTACCTTACTCGGCGGTGAACCATTACAACAATTAAGCAATGTGTTGTGGTTATTACAACAAGTCAAATCAGCGGGTTTGGATACCATGGTGTTTACGGGTTATGAATGGCCAGAAATAACAAAGGATGAAAAAGCAAAGATTTTGCCTGTTACCGACATTCTGATATCAGGCCGTTATGTCGCGGCCCGACGCAATATTAATCTTCAATGGCGCGGTTCATCAAACCAGCAAGTCCATTTTCCAACAGGCCAATATGATGCTTCCCTGATTAAAGAAGGTAATTATGTAGAAGTGCATTTTGAAGCTGATGGTCGTATGCGTATTTTAGGTTTTCCCGATGCTGACATCATGGCTTACGAAAATGGGTAGGCTAATAAAAATCAGCGAAAATCAGTCAAATCAGCGTTCTATCCTATCAAGGTTAATCCTTCATATCCAATCTTTGCCGCTCCAATTCTAAAATCTCCTCATAACCTTCTTCAACCCATTTATCCTTTGGGATAAAGCGCAAAGCGGCCGAATTAATACAATAACGCAAACCCGTCGATTTTGGGCCATCCGAAAAAACATGGCCTAAATGGGAATCACCCAATCGACTACGCACCTCAGTACGTGACATAAACAACTTAAAATCTTGATGTTCTACAATCGCATCATCACGGATAGGCCGCGTAAAACTAGGCCAACCCGTACCCGAATCAAATTTATCTGATGACAAAAACAAAGGCTCTCCGCTCACGACATCAACATAAAGCCCCTCTTGCTTCTGCTCCCAATACTCATTTTGAAACGGTTTCTCCGTTCCCTGTTTTTGTGTCACCTTATATTGTAACGGTGTCAGTTGACTGCGTAAAACTTCATCTGCTGGTTTTTGATAGGCACTCATCTGTTTCGCCGGATTGGCATCAGCCACTTGCTCATTGCCCCAAACTTGCTCTAAAAATTGATCTCGCCCTGAATGAGAGCGGTAATTTTGATAGCGACTGGGCTCTTTTCGACAAAAATTTTGATGATATCCCTCCGCCAAATAAAAAGTATCTAAAGGCAAGATTTGAGTCACAATGGGTTTTTGAAAACGCCCCGATGCGGCTAAAGCCGCGCGCGACGCTTCAGCAATAGACTTCTGCGATTCATCATGGTAAAAAATGGCAGAACGATATTGTTCACCCCGATCCGCAAATTGCCCACCCTCATCAGTGGGATTGATATGTTGCCAAAAAAATTCGACTAAAGCCTTGTACGAAATGACGGCAGGATCATAATAAACCTGAATCGCCTCTAAATGCCCTGTTTCACCAGAGGCAACTTGCTGATAAGTAGGGTTTTTCAAAGGCCCACCAGTATAACCCGAAACGACTTCAAATACGCCAGGCCGTTTTTCAAAATCCGCTTCCACACACCAAAAACATCCACCAGCAAAAGTCGCGATTTCTCGCTTTTCAGTATTCATTTTTGTATTCCTGTGACTATTGAAGATCACAAAATGATCTTTATTATTTAAGAAAGTGGTGACAGCGATCCCCATAGGCATCCTCTGATCCGTTGTACTAGTGCAAGAAAGCAGAAATAGAAAGACCACCCAGCCATCAAAAGCCATCAAAAGCCATCAAAAGCCATCAAAAGCCATCAAAAGCCATCAAAAGCCATCAAAAGCCATCAAAAGCCATCAAAAGCCAACAGCTAAAGCAGTTGTCTAAAAGCTTAAGTCACCTAAAGGTGACTACATCCACACAATCGTATTTATTAACATCGTTATTATAACAAAATTGTCAATACTCTTTACAATTATAATTTGCGCTTTTTTGGAAGTAAAAATCCATTTACATAAGCCCGTTTTAGCAAAAACGGACAGCAGGTTAGTCACCTTTAGGTGACTTGAGCTTTTAGACAACTGCTTTAGCTGTTGGCTGGGTGGCTGTTGGCTGCTTAGCTGGGTGGTCTGGATATTTTCGCTCTCCTGCACTAGGCTTTTATAAGCATTGTCAAGCAGAACAGATTGAGGATGATGAAACATTGTTAATAATCAGAAGGAGAACATCATGGAACAAACAGTAACAATTGATGCCAATGGCAGTTTGACACTCCCTCATGAATATCGCCAAATATTGGGACTTTCTGTGGGTGATAAAATCACGGTACAGTTGAAAGGCAACAAACTTGTCCTCGTTTCACCGCATGATCCCGTGAAAATTGTTCAGGAAATTATAAAACGTTATGCGCCGCACGAGGGCAAAGAGAGTGTTGTTGATGAACTGATTGCGGAAAGGCGGCGGGAGGCTGCCAATGCGTAAAATTCTTTTAGATGCTTCCGCACTGCTTGCTCTTGTAAAACAGGAGCAGGGCGCAGAGCATGTAAGCGCAGAGATAGAATATGCCGCAATCAGCATCGTTAATATTACAAAAATTGTTACAAATTTTTTTGATGCGGGTATGTCAGAAGAAGCGATTCAAAAAGCCTTAACACCATTGAATTTATTTGATGAAGATGTATTTTGTAGGGCTCCCTAGGGCTGCCTCGAACCCACCATTTAAGCTTAAGGTGGGCAACAAAAAGACGTTACCCACCCTACATTATTATTCGTTTATATCAGACGAAGAGGGTGGGCTTTAAAAACACGTTACCCACCCGACACGTTTTTAGGCGAAGGCGAAGGTGGCATTGAGGGGGTAAGAGGGGCAAACTCTTGCCCCATTCACGTTCCATATTGTTCACGGTAAGCTTGAATTGCGGTTAAGGTTTTCTGTTTATCAGGTTGTTGTTCAAGATAACTGACTAAATGATCTAAACTCACAATATTGATAACCGGAACATCATAAGTTTGTTTCACAGCTTCAATGGCAGATAATGCCGTTTTGCCTTTTTCTTGACGATTTAAGGCGACGACAACACCGGCTAATTGGGCCCCTTCCGCTTGGATAATTTGCACCGCTTCGCGTATTGCTGTTCCGGCACTGATCACATCATCAACGATTAAAGCTTTACCGCTTAAAGGCGCGCCGACAATGTTGCCACCTTCACCATGATCTTTCACTTCTTTGCGGTTGAAACAATAAGGAATATGACGATGATGATGATCGGCTAATGCAATCGCTGCGGCTGTCGCAAGCGGAATACCTTTGTAAGCGGGGCCAAATAATACATCGAAGTCTATTCCTGAACGTTGTATTGCTATGGCGTAAAAACGCCCTAACTGGGAGAGGGCTTGGCCCGTATTAAATAAACCAATATTAAAAAAATAGGGACTTTTCCGACCCGATTTTAAGGTAAAATTGCCAAAACGTAAGACATTTTCAGCAATGGCAAATTCTAAAAATTCTCTTTGATAGTCGTACATATTAAGGGTTAAGGGTTAAGGGTTGCTTTATTTGGGAACCCCAGGTTCCAGGTTAAGGGTTGCTTTTTTTGGGAACCCCAGGTTCCAGGTTAAGGGTTGCTTTTTTTGGGAACCCCAGGTTCCACCTGGGGCTATTCACATTCAACCCCTTCGGGGTTGGCGTATTAATATTTGTTCACTGATGCAAACGTTCTCTTAATACTTTGATTTGGAATAAGGTATTACGATCTTCTTCTTCCAATGTCGATCTAATAAAATGAATTGTTGTATGATATCTTGGAATGACGTTATATTTGAGCGCATTGACGCGCTTTTGCGTTTTGCGTTGCTCTTCCAATAAACGCCATAAAGCGGTTTCGGCTTCACCGAAACGAGCCAATAATACAACCATATCAGCTAAATAACGGCGCGTTTCATCAAAACTGCTATCGGTTCCCAGTAAACCGACTGGTTGTAGGGGTAAACGATCTGCCGTAACAGCGGGATATTGTACGCCAATACTGCTGCGTGGCAAGATTTTGACTTCAAGTGGGGGGTTTAAACCTAAGGCAGCTTGTTGTAATGAGCGGCTGCCCATACGGGTATGCGTAATGCCTAGCCAATAATACGCGGTTTCTAAAGCCGCTTTGGCATCCGTGCGAAGCGCACGGTATTGCTTGAGACGCTCATAAACTAAGCGGGTTAGCAGTTCCTTTTTGCGTTCAAGCAGCGAACAGCCTAATTCTAAAAAAGCCACTTTGCGTTTTAGAACCAGTAAAGTACTTTTAGTAGGCGGAATTTTAAGACGTTTAGTAGCCATGAGTTCGGAAATCGGGTAGTGCTACAATAGTATTAGAAGGCTGGTGGGCAGCAAAAACACGCTACCCAGCCTACAGAAAATGTTAAAAGATTTATGCGTACCTACTTATCTAAAGTCAATTCGTTGTACTCATGAACGAATTCATCTGTTGTACAAGATCACGAAAGGCTTAATGTCTAAAATGACGCATTTTGGTGAAAACCATTGTTATACCATGCTCATTTGCGGCGGCTATGACTTCTTTATCGCGTATTGAGCCACCTGGTTGAATGATCGCGGTTATACCGGCTTCGGCCGCTGCATCAATGCTATCCCGAAAGGGGAAAAAGGCATCTGATGCCATTACGGAACCTTTGATTTCTAGCCCTTCATCAGCTGCCTTGAGGGCGGCAATTTTAGCACTATACACGCGACTCATTTGCCCCGCGCCAACGCCGATTGTCATGCCGTCTTTGCAATAAACAATGGCATTGGATTTCACAAATTTGACGATTTTCCAAGCAAATAATAAATCCTGTAATTCTGTTTCTGTGGGTTGCCGCTGTGTTTTGATTTCTAAATCTGCCGCCGTTTTAGTACCTAAATCACGTTCCTGCACTAACAAGCCGCCATTGACTCGTTTAAAATCTAAATGGCTTGCTAACTTCCCTTTGCTATCCGCATGATTTTCCCACTCACCACAAACCAAGACGCGCACATTGTTTTTCGTCGCTAAAATCGGTTTAGCGTCTTCAGCAATTGTCGGGGCAATAATCACTTCAACAAATTGACGATCAGTAATCGCTTTTGCCGTTTCGCCATCCAAAGTACGATTGAAGGCAATAATCCCCCCAAAAGCAGAAGTCGGATCAGTTTTAAATGCACGATTGTAGGCCGTTAAAATATTTTCCCCAATCGCGACACCGCAAGGGTTGGCATGTTTGACAATCACGCAAACGGGCTCATCATAAGATTTGGCACATTCTAAAGCGGCATCGGTGTCAGCGACATTATTATAAGATAAGGCTTTGCCTTGTAATTGTGTTGCGGTTGCAACACTGACGGATTGGGGATCAGATTCGGCATAAAAAGCGGCCTGTTGATGCGGATTTTCGCCATAACGCATGGCCTGTACTTTTTGAAATTGCAGGGAAAGGGTGGGCGGAAATTCAGAATCGCCGCTTTCGATTTGCCCTAAATAATTGGATATCGCACTGTCATAACCCGCAGTGTGGGCAAAGACTTTACGTGCTAAGGCAAAGCGTGTGGCCTCTGTCACGGCCCCATTATTGGCAGCCATTTCTGCTAACACGGTATCGTAATCTGTCGTATCCACAACTACCGTGACAGCGGCATGATTTTTAGCAGCGGAACGCAACATCGCAGGGCCGCCAATGTCGATATTTTCAATCGCGGTGGCTAAATCACAATCCGGTTTAGCAATGGTTTGTTCAAAGGGATATAAATTAACCACCAGTAAATCAATCGGAGCAATCCCTTGATCGTTCATCACAGCTTCATCAATGCCACGCCTACCGAGCAATCCACCATGAATTTTGGGGTGCAAGGTTTTCACTCGCCCAGCCATCATTTCTGGAAAGCCTGTATAATCAGACACTTCCTTGACAGCGATGCCCTTTTCAGCCAGTAATTTAGCCGTACCCCCTGTGGATAAAATCTCGACTTCTTGTTCAATTAAAGCTTGTGCAAAGGGCACAATACCGGATTTATCGGATACGCTAATCAGCGCACGTTGAATGCTTGACATGTGATTTCCTTTGAAAAAATTATTCTGAAATTTGCAAAACGCTAAAAATGCACGATGCAAAATAAATTTTGCACTCCAATCATACCGAAGCAAAATAACATGCACTCCATACCGATGCAAAATAAATTCAATTCAATTCGTTCAAATTCCAGTTTTCAATCTCCTTTTTTGTATAGTGATATCCCACTTTGACAAGTTCTTCTACCGCATCAGATTCCAGTAACAGTAACCCGAACTGTTCAACGGGGGGATGAAGGCAAAAATCGGCATCCGCTTTAACCCGATTGCTTCTTTGATTACTACTGAGGGCCGTTACGCCCATTAATAGATTAAAGAGTGTGGGAACACGAATCGTCTTTTTATAGGGCAAGAGTCGACTCCAAAACACTTTCCAAGGTGATGGCATTTCCTCATCATTCTTATGCATACTCAAATCCATATCTCGGCCCACATCAACAACGATCACTTTATTGCAGAATTGTCGCATGATATCGCCAGGCAGGTTGTTAACGACACCGCCATCGACGAGTAAATGGCCGTTTTTGACAACCGGTTCAAGCATACCCGGAATAGCTGCACTGGCCCTGAGGGCTTTCCAGACACAACCTTGTTTGTGAACCACCAGTTCAGAAGTCGTGAGATTACTGGAAACACAAAAGAAAGGTGTCCATAAATCTTCAATTTGCATCTCTCCAAATCCCATTTTCAAAATATTCTCAAATCGTTTTCCATCAACTAATGAGAAAATAGGCAGCGTGTATTTTTTAAACGGTTTATTAAATGCGGCTTGTTTATTGAATTTCAAAAATGTTTCTAAATCATAGTCGGCTGCACATTCAGCGGCAACAATGCCCCCCATACTGGTTCCACCAATCATATCAATGGGTATCCCAGCTTCCTTCAGTGCCAAATAAACACCAAAATGTGCCAAACCACGCGCACCACCGCCGCTGAAAACTAAACCAATGGCACGCCCACTCAAAAAACGGGCTAAACGTTGAAAGTCGGCTTCTGTATTCCTACGAATATGGTGGTGATTTTTAACGGGCCACATCGACAACCATTGCTGAGTGTTAGAAGGCAATTGTTCACCATTAGGATGTAATAAAATCAAACGCTTACTGACATCGGTGGTTAGACTTTCTGCATGCTGCAATGCGGCTTTGATCTCTTCCTGCTTAGCATTGGCGGTGGCATCGGCTACCAAAATAATCTGATCCGCTCGCCTCAAACACCATTTTGTCCAAGTGGTTACTGGCATATCAGCTTGGTAGAGGATAAAACGATGTTTGGTTGCCTGTTCATCCAACCAAGTAACTAATCTGATGCTTTGAGGTTGCTTAGGGGAGAGTTGAGCGGCCCCTGTTAAGCCCATCAAGTTATCCAAGCGTTCAGGATTCAAATGCAGCGTGGAATCAAATGCCGATAGGGCTGAAATCAGGCGAGAACAAAAATCCGTAATGGGCACTTCTGAATGCAATGGGATAATGGCGATATTGATTGCTGTACTCTGTACAGCCGATGATTTAAAGCTTTTTTGTAGGCGATTGATGAGATTTTGAGTAATTTCCATCATCACTCG
>Ga0233403_10001052_pt1 | contig 12983 bp, 9 predicted proteins | sample Na_oxic_1_MG_FD_179866 | JGI IMG/M metagenome (GOLD analysis project Ga0233403, IMG submission 179866) | Seawater microbial communities from Saanich Inlet, British Columbia, Canada - Na_oxic_1_MG | ecosystem: Environmental > Aquatic > Marine > Inlet | place: Canada: British Columbia | collected...
CCGAAAATAATGAAGCTTATGTTGCCAAGCCACTTTGGGGCAGAGAAGGTGGTGGTGTTTCCATCTTTGATAACCAACAAAATGTGGTTGATGAAGATAGAACGGCATATTACTATCAACAAAAAAGGATTTATCAAAAATATCTTGAAATGCCGGAGGCAACTATTGGCACTTGGGATGGCGATTACACCGGTAAATTATTGATAGGTTCATTCCTTATCAATGGCAATCCATCTGGATTATTTTTGCGCGTTGGCGAGAGAATTACCGGGAATTTATCAATGTTTTGTGGAATTACAACAATCAATTAGATGGTGGGCAACAAAAAGACGTTGCCCACCCTACAAAAAAAGGTTTAGAATAAAGTCTATGAAATATTTATTAACAGCATTTGGTTTTGTAACAATATTGTTTACCACTACAGTCCAAGCGTTAAATATTATCATGCCAGAAAGTATTTTTACGCCGGTTCCGGCTAAAAATGGTATGGTGGTGACTGGTGAACAATTAGCAACAAAAATTGGGGTGCAAGTATTAAAAAATGGTGGCAATGCCATTGATGCAGCGGTTACGATTGGGTTTGTTCTGAGCGTAACTTTTCCACAAGCTGGCAATATTGGCGGTGGTGGGTTTATGCTAATCTATTCTGCTAAATATGATAAGGTTATTGCGATTGATTATCGGGAAAAAGCACCAGCTAAAGCAAGTCGAGATATGTTTTTGGATGCCAAAGGTAATGTCGATTATCAGCGAAGTCAATTTAGTTATCTTGCCGCCGGAGTGCCGGGTACGGTAGCCGGTATGGCAATGGCATTAGAAAAATACGGTACATTATCACTAGCCGAAGCATTGGCTCCAGCAATTAAGTTGGCGGAAGAAGGCTTTATTATCAATCATGCCTTTAGCAATAATCTTAAACACCGAGGCGAAAATTTAAAAAAATATCCAGCAACTACTGCAATCTTCCTGAAGCCAGATGGTAGTTTTTATGAAGTTGGGGAACTTTTGGTGCAGAAAGATTTAGCCAATACTCTAAAAATGATTGCTAAACAAGGGGTTAAATGTTTTTATGCTGGCAAGATTGCGGATTTAATTGCTAGTGATATGCAGCAACATGGTGGTTTAATAACTACTGCTGATTTAGCCAATTATCAAGCTAAATTAAGGGAACCGATATATGGTACTTATCGTGATCATGAGATTTATTCCATGTCACCACCAAGTTCTGGAGGTACCCATATCATACAAATTTTGAATATCTTAGAACATTATGATATTGCCGGTCATAATACTGCTGCTACAATTCACCTTATGGCTGAAGCCATGAAGCGAGCTTATGCAGACCGTTCCAAATATTTAGGTGATACCGATTTTGTTACCGTACCACTTCAAGGTTTAACTTCTAAAACTTATGCTGCTAGTTTAAGCCGGCAAATCAATAAATTCAAAGCCAGTAATAGTCAAGATATTCTTCCGGGCCAACCAACCAATTATGAGAGCAATGAAACCACTCATTATTCGGTAGCCGATAAGGATGGTAATGCGGTTTCTAATACTTATTCCCTCAATTTTAGCTATGGGGCTGGTATCGTAATTAAGGGAACTGGTATGTTAATTAATAATACAATGGATGATTTTAGTTCTAAACCGGGCAAACCTAATGCGTATGGATTAATCGGTGGAATAGCTAATGCGATTGAGCCGAATAAACGTATGTTGAGTTCGATGTCGCCAACCATTGTGTTAAAAAATGGTAAGCCTTTTATCGTAACTGGTAGCCCGGGCGGTTCGCGGATTATTACTACGACATTGCAAATAATCCTAAATGTGATTGCTCACAATCTGAATATTCAAGAAGCCGTCAATGCCGTCAGAATTCATCACCAATGGCAACCGGATGAGATTAGAATTGAAAAAGGCTTGAGCCTTGATACGATTAAATTATTGACTGATATGGGACACAAAGTTGTGGTGAAACCTACAATGGGAACCGCTTCCAGTATCTTGATTGATAAGGGATTATATTATGGTGCCAGCGATCCTAGACGATCTGGAATGGCTTTAGGTTATTAACCTTTGTTTTTGGCAGCAAAATGTAGGGCTCCTAAAGCGATAGCGTATCCACCTTATTAACCAATCATTTTGGTGGATACGCTTTATCCACCCTACAAGTCATTGATTTTATTATGTAACAAAGTAGAATTAAGCTATCGCTTAAAATGTAAACAGTTGCTAAAAAGCCGGATTTGCGGTAAATCTTTGGGAACGCGTTGCTTGTAAGTCTTTAAGGTAAATGAAGTTTCCATCAAAATCACCTTGTACCGTCACCCAGCGTCCAAAGTAAAATTTTACATAGTCGTCTAAACCCTCTTCTACAACGATTTTATAGTTGCCATTGTTTGGAGTGATTAAGCCAACGAGTTTCGGTTTAATACTATCGGCATAATTTAAAACGCCTTCGATTTTAATCGGGTTTACGGCAAAGGATTTGTCGTTAAAATCTAATTCAATCTCAGAACTTAGTCTTGTCAAACCCACGGTTTTTTTGGCACTAGATAAACCGACAAAATGAATCTGCTCACCATCCGGGGCTATATCATGCGTTAAGGCTAAAAAATTTTGGTAATAGCCGGGGGTTTTAAGCCGTTCTTTTAAGTCGATTTCTTTAAAATCATTAATCAAATTAATCCCAAGCAAAATTTCGTCAATAACCGGGGCGATGGCTTGCGTTGCTGGATGGGAGCCAGTAGTATTTTGGCCCAAACCTCAGAGGTTTTGGAAACCTCTGAGGTTTTTAGAGCGTGACATTTTTCTGAAACTCTATCACCATCCGGAAGATATAATGGACGTTGAAAAAAGGATTGGTAAGCATCTAATGGAACTGCTAGATATAGTACGCGATCTGGTTCGTTTTTTTCAAGTGTCATGCGGTAATTTAGGAATTGTCCTAATGCTAAATGGAAGTCATACATTGGAGAATCGTTGGAGAAACTTTTAACTTCAACCGCTATTTTTTCTCCTTCTTTCTCGGCGGCGATTATCTTTTCAGCCGCTAGACATACAAAAAATCCGTTTCGCTGAATTGGATGGTAAACTGTTCATGGGTAATTTGCCACCCTTCTTTAATCAGGGCGTTTTTGACATTATCATGGTAGAGGTATTTTGCCGGCATATTTTCCAGATTATAGAAAAGCTAGGGCGCGGCTTAGGATAAGTAGGTCAGGTTAATGTTAACGTAACCCGACCCATTTTCAATAATTTGTTGGGTTTCGCTTCGCTCTACCCACCCTACAATTGTACAATTCCATGATTCGTTAATCAATTAACTCATGCTAGGCTGGCTACGTTCATCAACTTTTTTTGAGTATTGTTGCTGTAAATCGTTGCTATGTTGCTGCCAGTAAGCAAGTTCTTCTGCTATTGTCAGGTTTTTGGTTTCTTCATAAATTTTTTTAGCACCACGATGTTGAAGTGCTATGCAACTAAATTGTTTCGCTTTCATAATTAATAACCGTTGGTGGAGAATAAATGTTGATCTCATTATAACCGTTTACCGTATTAATGGCACGATAGAGGGGAATTTTTTGGAAATGTACAATATGCTTAAAGTTCCAACTTACAATGAGTTGACATTTTGCTACGGTTGCCAATGCGACATGAAGTGCATCTGCTGTCGATTTTGAAGTCACAATACCGGCTTCAAGGTAAGCTTGACGCAGTAATAATGCTTCTTCAGAAATAGCAATAAAATCAGCAAATTCTTTTATTTCAGCAAAAAATTAACGTACATTTTCTGGTGCCAATTCAATCTCTCTATGGACAACCTGAGAAATAATTAATCTAAAACGTTTTTCTCTCACTTGCTGGAAAAAAAGCTTTGCTTGCTTCATCAAAACCTTCATCAAAAACACCTCCAAATACAGAAGTATCTGCATAAGAAAGTATTGGTATATTTGCGTTTTCCATAATGTCTTAATCTATAATGTCAGAATTTCTCGTTCCCAACCTCCGGTTGGGAATTCTCGTTTCCAACCTCCGGTTGGGAATTCTCGTTCCCAACCGGAGGTTGGGAATGCCTTTCGCAACGCTCTGCGTTGCTGGATGTTCCACATTCCCAAATCAAATTCTCAAACTAAGCCCTAGTTGTACGACGCAGAGCGTCGTGGAAGGCATTCCCAACCGGAGGTTGGGAACGAGGAAAAACTTGTTTGGCTTGCCCAATTAAATGTGGATTGGTTGTTAATGAACTTATTTTGAGTAAGTTTAAAATTTGATTGGGCTTCCAATATTCGACTTCATTATAAAAGTACTCATACAGTGGGTTGGCTAAAGCCGCTGGGTTAGTTGTTTTTAGTGTTGCCCCCTTTTGTTGTAAATAATCCCTGACAAAACGTTCAAATTTTGACCACACGGACAAGACAAATAAATCTTCTACTTCTTTGAGACTATTCTCAATAGTCCTTTTTGCATCGGTTGGATTTTTTGCCCTAAATGTAAAGTTAGGAATTCGATAACCACGCCAGCGTAAAATTGCCCAAGCATAAGCTTTTTTTAACGTCAATTGATCAGCCTTTTGACCTAATTCTCTTAACTCTTGACGTTTTTCAAAAGACATAGAATCGGTTGCTTGATTTTCAGTGAGCAAAGTTAAGTGGCGTTGTTGTTGAGTTGCAGGTATTTGGCTGTGAGCAATATTGAGTAATTCTTCAATTGAGAAAGTTTGCAATTTTTGTAAACTGGTTTGCATTTCTAAGGGTGCGTTTTCTACAGTGGGTGGCAGATTACTCGAAATACTTTGAATAGCTAATGATTCAATTGGTTGATGAGTTAGCTTTGCTATTTGAGCCAATTGCTGAAATAGGCTTTTAGGTAATTCGAGAGTCAATTCTTGTGTACTCATAACAATATTCATTCTTCTTATTTATAGATGTTCAAAAAATAATTTCACCAAAAAGACGAACACTTATCTAGTGCCAATAAACAGGCCCCTAGCTTCATTTGAAAATAACTGTGATTACGTGAACCCATATTGATTCCTCTAGGAAGGGAATATTACTCAAATTATTTTCACTCATTCTTTCGTTACAAAAAAATCCTAGACGGTTTCTTGTTCCCAATCTTCAATAACCAATTCTTCAACACGACTAAATTCGCGGGTATTGTGAGTCACTAAAATGAGGTTGTTGACTATTGCAATCGCTGCAATTTGAAGATCATAAGGGCCAATTGGTGTTCCTTTAACAGCCAGTTGGGCACGAACTTGTGCGGCTTTTAGAATAGCTTGATCATCAAAAGGTAAACACTCAAATTCGCTAAAAAATTCATCCAATCTTGCCAAATTCATTTCTTGACGAGCACTCTTATAAGCACCGTAATAAAGTTTACAATGTCACAAAGCACTATGTCTTGGCGTGGTATAGTTGTAAATTTGCGTAAAATGGGTGAATTCTTTTGATTAATATATTTAATACATGCGTTGGTATCTGGCAAATAAATCACAGTAATTCCTCTCGCTGTTCATATTCGCCTTGTTCTCCGCGTGTTAATGGTTCGCCTTCCCATGCACCCGCTGTTCTTTCAAAAAATCCCGGTGTCCAACCTAATTCTTCTGGCGTTTTTGGTTTGGATTCCATTGGGGTAATCGGTTGGAGTATTACGGTGATTTTGCATTCCGTATTACTTAGGGCTGTAGGCATTTTTAAATTTAAAAGGCCATCTGAACCGATATGGGAATTAAGAGTTATCTTTTGCAATGTTATTTTCCTATCTTCTAGTTCGGATTTAGACAATAAAAAAAGGCGGGCAACAATGTTGCCCGCCATTTAAAAATAAAATACCCACCGGAAAAGAAACCAAGTCTTTTGAAAAAACTTGGCTTCTCTGTGGGTTTATTCTACTACTTGCACTTCAACCAGAATTTCGCGCCCTTTGGCAGTTATTACCGTTACGGTTCCATCACCATGAATGATGATTGCGGCGCGACGGTTGCGTTTGGCTTGTTTAACCCGTTTGGGTTTAACTCGCATACGTGTACCATCCACCATAACTTCTAACCGGCCATCGTTTTGCTCTAATTGCCAATCATTATCTTGCATGTCTGGCAAGTCGTTTATTTGAGTCAGGAGACTTGGGGCATCGGTTACGACATCAGTGCTGAAATCTATTTCACCGTCAGTCGTTAAGGCTGCGCTCAAATCAGTCGCTTCTGGAATCGAATCATTATCGGTAAAGCGTACTCCAGTACCGATTTCCACGTCTTCCTCAATTTCACAATCTTGCCCAATAATGACGTTTGCCAGTTTGGCTTCGCTGTCAAATTTGGCGGCTTCGATAAGAGCCTTGCTATCAGCGTCGCCGGCTACGGTGCCTTCAAAAATGCCGCCTTTAACTTGAGTGTCTGCAAGTAAAGTGACATCTCCTACTGTGCCTAAACCGATTTCAGCATCACTCTCAATATTAAGCGTGCCACCAAATTCGCCACCTTCTAGTTTACGTCCAACGAAGGTTATATCTTTCACTATTCCTTCATTAGCGAGATCACCACTGATAATCCCACCTTGAAGTGTCGCACCATCCGAGACGGTGATATTTGACAACCGTCCTTCATTGGTAGTTTCACCAGCAATATTTACTTTGGCAATATTGGCTCCGGCTTCAATCGTAGCATCGGTTAAGGTTTCCCCACCATAGTTACGAGTACCACTAATATCACCAGTTGTAGGAGGCGGTGGCAAAACTGGAGGGCCAATTGGCTCATCTTTTTGCTCGTCCTCAACTATTACCGGTGGCTCTTCATCCGTTGTGGCGACATCATCTGTCACAGTGGAGTTTTCTGAGCCATCTGCGGATACTGTTGCTTGCCCATCAGTTGGGATTGCCGGAACATCAGTTGGTGTATCCGTTGGTTGCCCATCCGTCGGGATTGCCGGAACATCAGTTGGTGTATCCGTTGGTTGCCCATCTGTCGAGGTTACCGGAACATCAGTTGGTGTATCCGTTGGTTGCCCATCAGTTGGGGTTTCCGTCGATTGTTCATCAGTTGGTATTTCAACCGTTGGATCATCTACTACTGGTGGTTGCTCTGGTGGGAACGGGTTGACGATTTCTACGGCTCCTTTACCAAAGGCTATACTCGCAATATTCTTGCTATCTAGTCCTTGGAATTGACCAATTTGACCATCTAAATCGAAAACCAATACCTTAGTACCTTTGGCATCACCAACTATTACGTCATCTTTGCCGTCTTTGTTGACATCTCCAGCAGCGATTTCAATCCCATTATTGTTTAGGACAGTTGCAAATACTTGTTGCCGCTCTCCAGCAATATTGTAGATTTCTACAGTACTGCCTTTGCTTGCCATACCGACAATGATTTCCGGCACACCGTCACCATTTGTATCGCCAGCAGCAACTTTGACACCATTATTCTTTTTAGGTTTACTCGGTTTTGCGGGTTTATTTGGTTTGGGCTTTTCCGGTTTATTCAACGGTGTTGGCTCAGTAACTACCGGTACTGGCTCAGTTACCACCGGTTCAGGCTCGCTAGGTGGCGTTGGCTCAGTAACTACCGGTACTGGCTCAGTCACCACTGGTTCAGGCTCGCTTGGTGGCGTTGGCTCAGTAACTACCGGTACTGGCTCAGTCACCACTGGTTCAGGCTCGCTTGGTGGCGTTGGTTCTTCCACCGGTGGAGGTTCAGGTTCGTCACAGAATTTAGGTCGCCCTTTACCTTTATGATCACACGCATTGCCATTATCGCCGGGTTTGCGAACAGTACTACGACGGGTATTAGTATCTTGAAATACGGTAAAAGTGTTAATTTCCGTACCATCGACACTATAAATAGCTACCTGATCGCCTTTTAAATCTCCAGCGATAATTTCAACTGTGCCATCACCATTTGTATCGGCGGTGGCAATGCTAAGTTTGGTGTTTTTGCCTAAGCTGTCGATGTTGACCGTTTTTAGCAAAGTACCATCATAAGCATAGATCGAGACACTGTTGGTGTTTGCGGCTTTGGAGGTGGTGAAAAATTCAGGCAAGCCGTCACCATCAATATCACCGGTAGCAATATCGCCTTCTTGATCGATAAGGAAAAGAAGGGTATTTTCTCCTTCACTATCCATCTTGTAAAGCAATACTTGCTTGCTTACATTTACAGCAATTTCATCTTCACCATCATCGTCAAAATCACCAGTAGCTACATTTATGTCATTGCCAGAAGTAAAGGTTGAAAACCAATTGATTACTTCACCTTCGGAATCAGTTATGACAATTTTGTTGTGGCCAGTTTCCTTAGCAATTATGATACGTGGTTCAAATAGAGAAATACCAACTAAATCAGTTAATGTTATTTCACTATTATTACCTCCAACTACAACAGTGATTGGGGCAAATTGATAACCCTCTTTACTGGCAGTTAAAGTATATGTGCCTTCTACAATCCCTTCTATTTGGAAGTAACCATTTTCATCAGTGACTACTATATTGCCATTGACTTCAACTGTTACACCAGCAAGCGGTGTACCCGATTCATCATAGATGTAGCTACCTACATTGTATGAGGTTGGGGTTGGTTTGATAATAGCAATATTATTAAATGTGCGTAGTTCGGATGGTATTACTTCATCCACCTTCACTAAAACATTTTCTGATATTTCAGAATCCAATTGGAATGTGATATCCTGAAACTCGCCAGCAGGTAAAGGTCCAATCATTTGAAAATCGACTAATGTTGCCTCTTGGTAAAAAGCCATTCGTGCAGAAGTCAATTGGAATTCGCCGGCATTTTCAACTCGAATTTGCAGAGTATCAGAATCCAATGAAGATTCTTCTGTATTAATCAGTACATCAGGACTACCACTTGGAGTAGTTCCATTAGGAGTTACTTGTAGTGACGTACTTAAATGGCTTACAAAGGTTTCGTCATTAACCGCACTTACAGCAACTTCGTAAGTTTTCCCATTTACCAAGCCTTGTATTTCATAGTTAGCAGTTAAACCAACACCAAAGTCATATTCAAAAACGTTATTACCTAACGTTTCGGAGAGATAAACACGATAACCCATTAGGTTATCTTCGGTATTAGCATCCCAATTAACGGTAATACTTCCATCTCCGGGCGTTAGCACTACATTTTGTGGTGCTGTAGGTGCGTTAGGATTATTGACGATAATTTTTCCACTACTATAGGAAAATATTGGTGCGTGTTCCCTATCGTCAATTTTGGCATAAACGTAATAAGAACCTGACTGCGTATTAGGTTCAATATTCCATTGATAAACATTATTAGCATCATCTTCCATTATACCTATCGCAATCAATGCCCCATTGTTGCCAGTATCATCAGTATCATAATATAGGCTAATTTCGGCATTGTTATCAGGATCACCATCCGTCCAAGTAATCTCAACCGGAGAAACTCCATCCCATACTTGATCGGTGGCAAGAGTGTCAAGTGTAATAGTGGGTTTAATGTTAGGAGTCCACAGTTCCACTTGATATTCACCAATGTCAGCAGCATTGAGTACTTCTACTGTGTATTCGCCTTGGGCTGGTTGCTTTATAGCATAGTAAGCCTCATGTGCCGCTTCATTCCTTCTAAAGAAAATGTTATCGACATCCGGCGAGTCTGGAGTAGGCGTACTGTCTGAAGTATACACCGTCCCATCAGGTAAAGTAATATTAAACAAAGCAGCACTGTTTTCACTATCTGCTTTGATGATAACTGCATTATAATCACTTGTAACTACAATCGTTTGCAGGTTGGTTCTGTTTTTCCGTGTTGCTTTACGAATTTTGAAGGCTTTTCCCAATCCCGTGACATATAAATGAGGGTCTTTTAAATCACTAATATCTATGCGGACTCCAACATCAATGAAGAATATACTAACGTTTGTAGCAAATTCAGCGCGATCTATTTCACTTGAATTGAATCGTAAAGTGCCCTCCATATTAACCGCAAATGGCTCTTCTCCACCTATCCACGGAGTAATATCAGGAACTTTTAAATTACCTTTAGCTTGCCCTGTTCCTTCTACATAATTAGGCAATGCACTAAAATCTAAACGTAACTTACCTGTTAAAACATCAATGAGGTTAATGTTTCCTTCAACATAGGTTGGATTTCCAAAGCCAATCTTGGCATTGCCAAGATGCAATGTCTCTAATAAGTCTACTTTACCTGAAAGTTCTACTTTCCCGCTTAAATCTGCAAGCAAAGCCAAATCTCCAGATAAAATTCTGAAACCAATCTTTCCTTCCAGCGAGGGAATAATACCAAACAGGTCTGTTAAGCTCATGCCTATTCCACCTGTCAACTGTAGAGCCCGTGACGAACTCATATTATCTGCTAGCAGAGATAATTTATTAATTAATGCTCCTAGCGGAGAAGGAGGCGTTGTTGGAATAGTTCGTAATGATGCTGGTAAACGCGGAATTTTATCAGAAGAAATGCTTGCACCAAATGTATTGGGCCAAAAAGAACCATACGCAAAACCTAGCGTTACGCCAATTCCATCATTTGCTGTGCCGAATATACCCGGAATTGAAAAGTCAGCACTACCAGTCACTGATTTTTCAAGTAAATCAATGCCTATTTCAACGCTACTTAAATTCCACTTCTTTTTAAATAGGTGAAATGAGGTATCATCTATGCCTACAGCAATTTTTATTTCTGCTGTTGAGTTACCTGTTTGTGATAATACAATATCTCCAACAGTAAATTTTATATCAGATTCCAATTCATTAAGATTTGTATTACTTAATTCGATAATGTAAGCGGCCACATCTCGTAAAATTACCTCGTCACCATTAAGTGTAATTTTAGGTGAAAATGCCGGTGGTAAACCTGCTAATTTCAAAGGTAAATCCACATTAATCTGCAATACGGATGGATTATCAGAAGCATTAGCAGTAAAACTACCAGAATATAATAAAAATTTTTGAGCAAGCTCATTAGGATTGTATTTAATATTAAGGGCAATCAAGTCTCCTTGACCAATACTTTCCACAGTGTTACCAACATAATCCATTTTCAAATCAGTACCGACACTCAACACTTTTTTACCGTTGGCTCTAGCAAGCATGACATTGCCTTTGGCAACAAATATATCTAGATTATTTGCATCTTGCTCGAAAACATCGGCATAAACATCAAGATTACCTATCTTTTTAATACCAGTAGTGATAACAGGCGGTTGACTATCATCTGGTTGTGGTTCTTCTACTATAGGTGGCGTTGATGAATCATCTATAGGTGTAGTGATGGGTGGCTGACTGTCATCTGGTTGTGGTTCTTCTGTAGGTTGTGTTGATGAATCATCTACAACAGGTAATGAGGTATTTTCTTCCAAAGAAAAAGAACCAGTATATTCTTTGGCATTGTCGGCTACATCTTTCACCCAGAGGGCATAGTAATATGTACCCGCACTCCAACCCGATGTTGAAAATGAATCAGACTCGTTTGCAGATGTACCATCAACATTCCATACTTCATTGTATTTCTCCCCTGAATTATCAGTTACACCAAAATTCAGTTTGTACAGGCTTTCATTATCCCAGCCACGTACTGAATAATACACTCTGTCTCCTGCTGTATAGGTATTGTCAATACCAGATACTTCACCAGTTGGTAATTTAGTATCTGTAACTGGTGTTGGTTCGATAACTACGTCAGCTTCATAAGAAACTTCTATTGGTCCTACCCAAGCCCATGTATCATCAGGCCCTTCGTAGCGAACATAAAATTCCTTGGGATAGCCATCTAGGTCATAATCATCAAGATCATGAGAATAACTTCTGGAGGAAACGCCTTCAGAAACAGAAGTTGAATCCCTAACCGCACCAAAAGTTTGAGGACTGCCAACTTTAAAGTAAACCGTTCCCGAAGATTTAAACTCGCCACCATCTTTTTTCGTAACAGTTAAAGTAAGGCTTGTACCACTTAAATCAGCACTTAACCTTAAAATTTCGCTATTCCAAAAACTTTCACCGCTTGTCGTTGAGCTTCCATCAGTGGAATAACCCGCGAAAACAGGGGGAACAGCAAGCACCGCAAGTAGTATTGCTACAGCAAAATACTTAATGTTTTTCATGATTAGTAAATACCCATTTTTGAACTAAGTTAATTAATCATTCCCACACAAGTAAGAATGACTTACTATGACGCACCAGCGTCAAACATCAAACAACCAAGTTTTTTTAGGCCCTCCGTTTAGTACGACGGATTAAGAAATAAATGAGATAAGGCTAGAGCAACTCTTAGTACAACGGCTCTAGTACAACGAATTAGGAAATAAACGAATTGTTTATTACATGTTTATCTGCACTGAAATAAACTAAATACTTGCAGTGTCAATGCAGAAGCGAATTGTCTCATCAATGCGTACCTTGACGCGCTGGTTTCAAATTTTGTTATCAAGTTATTAAGTCGCCCTCCAGAAGTTATGTATAGGATAATTCCTTTTAGAACTTAAGTACAACGGATTAGCGGTTTTAACGGATTGGTAATTAGGCAATAATAAATATGTCGGAGCCAATCATTAATTTCTAAATAAATAATCATTCCTTTGGACATGGAATCTCACCGTAATTTAAAACTTCCCTACATCCACAAGTAAGGCTTGGCAGATTAAATATTCCAACTCCATAGTTTCAGTATTGCACTACTAAATTAAGGAAGAGGCGTGAACCGGATAAGCGGTACAATCTAGTCGATAAACGATATCAAAAAATTGGATTGTGTTTAAATACAACGGTTTAGCGAATTGAACAGATTGAAAATTAGGTAATAAGAATTATGTCGGAGCCATTCGTTAATTTCTAAATTCGTTGTACTCATTAGTTACATAGCCACTCTTGGCTCAGATTGCCAATGAGAAATGGCGACAAATGACATATAACTATACAGATTGTTGTTGAGCCAACTTTTCAACAAAATAATTTTTAAACCAAAAAAATTGAACCGCAGGATTCTTATTATG
>Ga0233403_10001053_pt1 | contig 12982 bp, 11 predicted proteins | sample Na_oxic_1_MG_FD_179866 | JGI IMG/M metagenome (GOLD analysis project Ga0233403, IMG submission 179866) | Seawater microbial communities from Saanich Inlet, British Columbia, Canada - Na_oxic_1_MG | ecosystem: Environmental > Aquatic > Marine > Inlet | place: Canada: British Columbia | collected...
AGAATATCTTGAACTCGTTTGGAAAAAATATTTATTAGCGTTGTTTGTTGCAAAATAAAGAGTGCGAAAAATATATTTTATTTATAAATCAATTAGTTGAATTTAAAAAAGAAGAATTAAATAAATCTGGGCATTTCAAATATTTAATTTAGCAACCACTATATTTCACTTGATTCATATATATAAACTGCTCACAGACAGAAGGAGTATCAAATGCAACTATTTAATAAAACTTATGTTTTTTGTTTTGCCGTGATATTTGTAGGGGGGGTACTGAGCGGATGCCAACGCACTGATGAACCAGCACGAGAAGCTGTTGGGCAAGCGACTCAGTTCACAAACTCTGCTCAGACAGAAATTGAGGCGGCTACTGATGCGGCTACCACTATGAAAGCGGCGGAAGTCACGCTTAAAGCCCTCGACAAGCTCATCGACGCGATCATCGTATCTTCCGATCTGAGCGTCACTGCTAATGCGAGAAAAAAATTTGATGTGTTGAAATTTAAAACGGTACAGCAATTGCATAAATTCGTTGTGCCGGGCAGTAGCGACTGTCAAAGCGTACTGGGTATGTTACTTCAATTGGATGCTAAGGTAAAAGACTTTGCCTGTTCCCAACGTGGCGCAGACGATTCATTCAATTGCAGTATTATTGATGAGAAAACGCAAGCATGTCAATGCACTAGAAATTCAGCTGGTACCTGCCCAAATAATAAAGAGTGTACTCTTTCAGCAGATGGCACATGTCAATGTCGCTGCGATTCTTGGTAGGCAGTTTTTGGAGTCTAGAATAAAACTAATAATTCGCATAGTTATAGACTTTCAGAAAAATCAAAGCGATCAGACCTGACAGGTTTTAAAAACCTGTCAGGTCTTTAGGCCAAAATATTTATCTGAACAGCTATAGAACTCACCTATTCTGCTTGTCTTTTGGAGTACTTCGCTCCGCGAAGTGCGCCCCCTCTCTATAAGGCTTCGCTTTGTATTCCCAAATATGAAAATATCACTTATTTGAGTTGGGAGAGACCTGACAGGTTTTTAAAACCTGTCAGGTCTTAAAGTTTCCTATACCGAAAAGTTGACTGTGTGCAGTATATGTCAATCCTTCTAATAACTGAATAATTGAATAACGAATGACTTATAAAACGACAAAATATGTCTTACTGTTGGCGAGCGGACTGTTCATTAATACAACTTGGGCTGATGATGGCAGTTTATCTCTGTTAGTCCAGAACTGTATGAGTTGTCATGGTCCTAATGGGGCGAGTTTGGGACCAGCTACGCCGACTCTTGCCAGTCTGAACCCTTCTACTTTCATCAACGCCATGGAAGAGTTTAGAGATGATGAACGCCCTTCAACCGTTATGAAATATATTGCCAAAGGCTACACAGATGAAGATTACCAAGTGATGGCAAATTATTTCGCTAAACAACAGCCTACAGCTCCCCAACAATCTGTAGATGCTGATAAGGTTAAAAGGGGTGAGAAACTACACCAGAAGTATTGTAAAGAATGCCATGATGAGGGTGTTTATACCACTCAGCCTTCCACCCTCATCGTGGGGCAATGGATACCCTATCTGCGATTGACCCTTGATGATTTTCACACAGGTATTCGTGAACTGCCAAAACGGGTACTAAAAGTGATGCGGACAATGGTGGAAATTGAGGGAGAAAAAAGCCTTGATGATCTGGTTCACTTTTATGCGAGCCAAGCTGAACAGAAATAAGGAGAGAATTGCAATATGTCTAATATAACCCGCAGAAACTTTATCAAAGTGGCAGCAGGTATGACTGCTGCTAGTATGACTAGTTGTTCTATTTGTCCTCCCACTCCGACTGGCAAAAAGCGGGTTGTCGTGATTGGCGGTGGTGTGGGTGGTGCGACGGCTGCCAAATATATTCGCAAAGCCGATCCCTCTATCGAAGTCACCCTGATTGAACAAAACAAGCACTACTACACCTGTTTTATGAGTAATGAAGTGTTGGGTGGGGTGCGTTCCTTAGAGTCCATTAAATTCAGTTATGATGGATTGCTTAAAAGGGGTGTTAAAGTCGTATATGATCTTGCGACGGGGATTGATCCCAACACTAAAAATGTGACAACCCAAAGTGGTGCGACTTTCTGTTATGATCGCCTTGTCGTATCGCCCGGCATTGACTTTAAATGGAATGCCATTGAAGGCTATGATAAAAGCGTTGCTGAAAAAATACCCCATGCTTGGAGAAATAGCTTACAAACCATCACGCTACGTAAACAATTAGAATCCATGAAAAATGGGGGCAACGTCATCATCGCAGTACCGCCCCGACCCTTCCGTTGTCATCCCGCCCCTTTTGAGCGAGCGAGCCAAATTGCCCACTACCTGAAACACCATAAACCTAAATCTAAGATATTAATTTTAGTGGCCAACGACACATTTGCAGAACAAAAACTATTTATCCAAGGTTGGGAGAAATTATACGGTTATGGCACGGATAACAGCATCATTGAATGGGTGCCGTTTTCTGAGGGTGGAAAAGTGGTACGAGTCGATGCTAAAGAAATGACTATATATGCTGGCGAGTTTGAAGACGAATATGTTGGGGATGTGATCAATTTTATTCCAGCACAAACTGCCGGAAAAATTGCTTTTATTGCGGATTTAGTGGATAAAACAGGCTGGTGTCCCGTCAATCATAAGACTTTTGAATCTGAACGGCATCCAGATATTCATGTGATTGGCGATGCGAATACTGCCATGTCAAGAGCCGCTCACTCTGCCAATTCTCAAGCTAAAGTCTGCGCGATTGCTGTTGTGAAGGCATTACAAGGTGGTGAAGAAATGGGATCCCCCTATTACATGACAGCTTGTTATAGTGTTCTCGGCGAAGATTATGGCATTTCCCTCTCTGCGGTTTATCACTTGGAAGGCGATAAAATTGCATTGATCAAGGGTGCAGGCGGATACTCGCCCATGGATGCCACCCCTGAAGTCCGAAAACGTGAAGTGCTCTACGCCCATAGCTGGTTTAAAAACATAACGAATGATATATTTGGCTAACTCTGTCCAATATTTTCGCCAGTTCACGGATTAAAATTATGGTTATTAATCTAATTATGGTTATTAATCTAAAATACCGAAAATGGGTAAAATTGATCATTTTGTTTTCCCCGATGCATGTTCCACCGATTTCATCAGTGGCTATTTTTAAACCCTTCGGGGTTGCACAACCCCTTTGGGGTGAAACGTAAATAGTCATAGGTGAAACCTATGTATTTAAAGCATCAATTAAAAACCTTATTATATGTTCGTTATTTGGCGAAGGTATTGTTTTATAGCGTTTCCCGATTGGGTGCAGTACAAAAACAGTAAAAAACCTTCAAGGTTTCTAAAACCTTGAAGGTTTCGTTATGTACCTTATGCAATCGGGAAACGCTATAACACAACCCTCTTTTTACTTTCTGACAATTTTAGTGCGTGAATTGGCGAAGGTATTGAGTTAATTAAGAATCTTAAAACGCATAAAAATCATCCTGTCAACCCTTCAATATTTTGAACAAGATGACACGGATTTTTAGGATAAACAGGATTAATTCACATGAAAAAATCATCCTGTGCATCCTAGAAAGAACTTAAATTCTGTTCAAAGCCCCTCATCCCCAAAAACCATATTCGCATCAAGTTCTCTAAGCGAAGGCGAATTTGGCTAATGCAAGTTCTGTTTTGCCTTCTTTAAGTAGTTTTCAAGCGTAGGGTGGGTAGAGATACGAAACCCATCCTACGCTTGCTACTCAGCCCTTAGTCTTTAGTACTTTGGCTCAGGAGAATGATCGGATTGCTGAGTGGAGTATTAGCATTCACAGTGATACAATCTGGTAGACTAACACGAGAAAATGACATCTAACTCAAAACACCTCACACACCAATCAGAGCATTTCCCTAATCCATTGTACTAAATGAAAGACTTCATAATCATAGACACCGAAGGCAAAGATGAATTAACTGAAATGGCTATCGTCGATAGTCAGGGCAATGTCATCTATGAAGCCTTTGTTAAAAACGAATTAAATCCTGAAGCCTTAAAAGTTAAGGCGAAGAGCCTTAAAAGCATTATTGAGGATTTTTTAAACCAAGCGAAGTCTAAGTTAATTATCTGTCATTATGCTGAACACGACATTGAGGTATTAAAAAATAGTTTCAAAAAAGTGAATATCGAATGGCAAAATTTAGAATTTGGTTGCACTTTTGAACTCTCAAAAACCTATTTTAAGGGCGTTAAAAGTTATTCATTAGAATATTTGAGTCAATCGTTTAATCTAAAAGTTGACGGTAAACGTTTTAATGAAAACTTTGCACATCGTGCGAAATATGATGCTTTGTTCACTTATCAACTGTATATCAAATTGATGTCGCATCAGCAAACCCTATTGCCCAATAAACCAAATCCATTTGGCACCAGTCGGGTTGACACGCCTTTTCAGGAACATGTTGATTTAAAAACGATTTTTTCAGATGAATTTAAAATCTTGAAGTCCATTCTCGTGGAGATAAAAGATGATCCAAACCATCAAAGTAAGGGTGTTGTTGTCATCGGTGAAGCAGGCAGCGGCAAAACCCATTTGATGATGAGATTAGCGAAAGAATTGCTCAAGAGTCATCGCCTATTATTTATAAGACAACCGAATAATCCCAATGCGGTTTTATATCATATTTATAGCAGAATCTTGGAATCCTTTGTGGAAATGATCCCATCAAGCCATTATTCTCAATTGGAATATTTACTCGCCCAAAGTTTTTCTAAAATTACCATTGACTTTCTGAATAAAAAAGAGCGTATTACAAAAAATCAAGAAAAAATTTTAGGCACACTTTCGCAAGAACCACTGAATATCTATACCCTGTTAGGTAGTAAAAACTCAGATAGCAAAAGAAAAAATTGGCAATGGATTGAAAAATTAACCCGAGAATGGTGGAACCAGACTTATGGATTTGGGGGCTATTCCACTGCCATCATAAAAGGGCTGATTAAGTTTTGTAGTTATTCTGATCCCCTAAAAAGAGAGTTAGTTAGAAAATGGTTATCTGGCAATCAATTAGAACCAAGTGAATTAGAGCAAATTCAGTTGGAAAATTGGGCGGAGGAAATCTCTCAAGAAGATTTTTCGCTAGAGGCGATCAGTGTCTTTAGTAAACTATCAATTGTCGATGAACCCTTAATTATTATTTTTGATCAATTAGAAGGGCTAAAATATCACGAACAATTACTCTTCAATTTTGGCGAAGCAATAAAAGAAATATTTACGCACGCGCCTAACTGTTTGATTATACTAAATTTATTTCCAGATAGATGGCAACATTTTAAATTATTCTTTAATGATGCCATTGTGGATAGGGTTTCTCAATATGAAGTGGTTCTAAACAAACCGACTGATGAACAGTTGAAATTGATTTGGGCGTTCCGCCACTTCGTTTGGCGTTAAAGGCGCAAGCGTGTGATATTGAACTAAAAATACTTTTCACTCAAGAAGAGTTAAAGGCAATTTTAAATCAAAACTCAATCAGGGGTGTTTTAAATTGGGCTTCCCATTATTATAGACACAAATTTGAGGGCATTCCTTTGCCCAAAAGCATCAGAAGTTTTGAAGATGAAGTCAGACAGACACTCCAAAAACTGGGAGAGGATGTCGCGTGGTTAAAACAACAAGTCATTGGTATTGAACCTAAAATCACACAAACAAGCAGCCATTACCAAATAGGCGAACCAGAAAGGGTGCCGTCTCATCAGGATTTGAATAAGGATTTGAATGACGATGAAAATCGCATCAAAGTCTATCTCGAAGAACAAAAAGTGCTATTGGAAAATGCCTATCATAAAAAAGTCATTATCAGCGATTCTGACGATATTGGCAAAGTCATCACCATTTCCGAAGTCTTTAAAACATTTAAAAAGATAGAAACAGACTACTTAAGACTGGGCAAAAAAAAGATTCCTGAACATTTGCTGATTAAAACGCAAAAACAATCTTTTGTCGTTGGTTTTTTACATCTGGGCGGATCAACCTTTACTCACCGAATAAAAAACTTTAACCAATTAGTGATTAATTACAAAGAGATACGCTTTGGGCTATTTAGAGATATCAGAGAATCCAAAATTACTGGCAAAGTGGGCGTTGACGAAAAGGAAAAACTCAATAATGCCCCAAATGGCAAATTTATTGATATGGTTCAAGAAAATAGGATATCCTTTGAATTGATTTACAAATTGATTGTTGATATTCAAAACCGTGACTTTGAAATCGACTTACAAAAAGCCCTGACAATTTTAGAATCTTTAATGAGTGATTATTGGCTTATCAAGATTTTTAGGGATTAATTATGCGAATAGATAAAAAATATATTTAAAATCAAACAGTTAAAAATTATTCTAACGAATTGATGAGGGGAAGCTCTCCATTTGCCGAATATTCTATAGAATTAAGTACTAAATAAACGGATATCTTTATCAAAGGATGGCTTGCGGCTTAAAACCTCTCACAATCAATCCGTTCATTCCCCTGATCCGTATTAGTACAACGGATTAACGGTATAAACGGATTAAGAAATGAGTCTTGAAATGAGATTATATCAATTCAAAGATTTTTAAAATTCTGAGTCATTCCCGAAATGTCGATTTATTAATCCGTTTATACCGTTAATCCGTTGTACTAGAGGTGTGGTTCAAACCCGAAATGTCGATTTATTAATCCGTTTATACCGTTAATCCGTTGTACTATAGTTTGTCAGATAAATATTTTGGTCGGAGTCTGCCAGCTTTAGCTTGCTTCTGCCAAACTAAAGTTTGGACTCCTTTTTCTGAAAGCCTATAGAGGTGTGGTTCAAAAACTTCCGCTTTCCTGCACTAGCTTAACTTTCAAACGTCATTCGGATCAATTCCTTTTTTCTTCAAATTCAACAACAAGTTGTTGAGTCTCTCTTGGAGCTGTTCCTTTTCTTTTGTCGCTTGTTCCATTCCTTTTCTCGCTTCTTCAAGCTCATGGAGATAGGTATTTTCTTTCAAAACCGCATCAAGGCGACTTTGATAGAGAAGATAGTTCGTTTCGTTTTCAGAAAATCGGTGCAATACATTCATCACTTGCCTCATTTCTTCGGTATTGAGCGTTTCTGGTGGATCATCCAAATCCACATTTCTACCCTCTTTGAACAAATAAATCCAACGATCTTTTTCCGTCGTTATCGTTTTCTTCGACTGCCATTTTGGTAATTGTAGCAGATGAATTGAAAGGTGATCAGTAAGTGCCACTTGGTGCTTTTGGTTGTAAAGCGAAAACGGGAGATGACACGCTTCCACCTCTTCAAACAGCTTTTCGTCCAAAATCCAAATGGAAATCACTGGTTTTAATTTTTGGTAATGACTGCCCTTTTGGATTTGCGAATGGTAAATGCGACTCCAAGTATATAGAATCCTTGGAGCAAGGGCAGCATGAATTGTCAGTTGTATTTCAATCTGATAATGGCAGCCTTTTTCATCAATAGCCTTCACATCCACAATCGTCAGTTTGTCGCCGATAAATTCACGTTCATTATAAGGATTTTTTATCAAGACTTCCTTAATCAGCGCACCTGTTTTCGGCTCCAAGATGGCATTGAGAAAATGAATTAACAGATTTTTGTTTTCTTCGCTGCCAAGAATCGCTTTGAAGACACAATCTACGGTTGGGTTGATTTTATGTGTCATTGGTGTCTTGCTTCATGATGATTATAAACAATGGTTCGGACCGTTTTTTTCTGGTTCCCAAACTCTGTTTCAATGCCATTAACTTAAGCTAGGGCGAACACATCGGTTCGCCCCTACAGTCTCTAAATAAACTAGATTTTGTAGGGGCATACCTGGGGTGTTAAATCTACCAGAAAATGGTAGAGAATTTTTTCACCCCAAAAACGAGTACAACGAATTTTAAAAAACACAACGAATTTTCTACTATTCTGAGGTGCTTGCAAAACGCTGAAAAATGCGTTTACATTTCAATTAAAGTTAATAAAAACAAATACTTATATAATATATTTGTGGGTTCACAAGTGAGTTTTGATCGATACGATTCGTTGTGTTTTTTTTAAATTCGTTGTACTCAGTTTGGAGGTGAAAAATGATTAAACTTTTGTAACTACTCAGCCTTGAAATAAATTTCAAGGCTGAAAGCTGAAGTCTCCTAAAGGAGACTGAAATAAAACTGACTCACTACACTAAATTTGGATTTTAGCTGGCTTTAGCCTGCTTGAGCTGTTAGCCTTGAAATTTATTTCAAGGCTGAGTAGTTACAAACTTTTGAGCACAAATTTAACACCCTAGGGCAGACCTATGTGTCTGCCCTATAGTTTGTCAGATAAATCTTTTGGCCGGAGTCCAAGCTTCAGCTTGGGTTTAGCAAACTAAAGTTTGGACTCCTTTTTCTGAAAGTCTATATGTGTCTGCCCTTAAGTTAATGGCATTGAACCCACTCGTAGGCAATGAATGCTAAACAATTGAGATGAATCTACCCACACTTGTTTTGCTTGAAAATTGGCTTCTGCGGCAAGGTGATGAAATTCTTCCACAGTGTATTTATAGGAACATTCTGTATGAATGCTCTCGCCTTTTGCAAACCTAAAACTTTTTCCCTCCACTTTGACGGTTTGCGACGTATTGCTGACTAAGTGCATTTCCATACGCCCCAAGTTCTCATTATAAAAGGCATGATGCTCAAAACAGGATAAATCAAAATGAGCCTCTAATTCACGGTTGATGCGTGCCAATAAATTGAGATTAAAAGCGGCAGTAATTCCTTGGGCATCGTTGTAAGCGGCATTAAGGCTTGGTAAGTCTTTTTTGAGATCAACGCCAATTAATAAAACACCCCCATGCCCTAATAATTGTGCGACTCGTTGCAATAACTCTTTAGCTCTATCTGGCTCAAAATTACCGATGCTGGAGCCGGGAAAAAATGCCGATTTTGCCATGAAATCAGGAGAATAGGGTAAATGAAAATCACTTGAATAATCCACACAAACCGCATGAATGTCTAAGTCTGGATAGTCTGTTGCCAGTGTTTGGGCGGAATGCCATAGATGTTCTTTGGAAATGTCCATCGGCATATAGGCGGCAGGTTGCAGCGCGTCAAGTAGCAGACGAATTTTTTGGCTACTGCCACTACCCAATTCTAACAACAGGCTTTTCTTTCCTAGCTGTAAAGCCATTTCTGCGCCGTGTTCCTTGATCAGAGCGATTTCAGTTCGCGTTGGATAATATTCAGGCAATTCGGTAATTTGATCAAATAATAAAGAACCCTCGCGATCATAAAAGAACTTAGGGGAAATCGCTTTGGGTTGACTTGATAAACCATTTAATACCTCCTCTTTCAGGTTTGCTAAAGGGGGATGCAAATCATAAAATTTGATATTAGACATAGTTATAAATCCTTTGGGGAAATGGGTTGTCCTGCAATATGGATAACAATGTTGACGCACAGCACTAGTACCCCGCGCCGTAAATTTATCCGATTATTCATGCCAGCACCAGTCATGGGCTGGCTACAGTTATTATCCGATATATTTACGGTGCGAGGTACTAGGGTCATGTTTAAAACGTTTTTTCCAGAACGTAGATATCCGCTGGGTGTGGAACGTACAACTTTCCATTTTCTTGGTACGACATCGATTTCAAGTAGTCAGTTAGTTCTCTTTTGTTTGAAGCGGGCATTTTTCGTATATCAAAATGGAAAATAAAACTCAACAGTTGCTCCCCTAGCTCACTTCCTTGAATAAAACATTCTGTCACGTTGATTTGTGCCAGTATTGAGTTTTTTTCATAAGGGATTTCTCTTTCCAAAAGAATGCTCTCAACGGTTGGGCTAAGGCAAGGTTGGTATCCCCACATTGAATGCCATGCTTCTTTGAAGAAAGAGTTGAGCGCATCATCCAAGGCAACAACGATGACAGCTTTTCCTTTCGGCTTAAGTAGGTTATATGAAGTCAAAATGGGAAGAGAAGGGTTGGAAAAATAGTAGAGTACATGCACCATAAGAGTTAAATCAAACAGTTGATCGGTTTCATAACTTTCAAGTTGAGTGACATGGGTGCTAATACTAACATTTTGGCTATGTAGCGAGCTGACATTTTCCTCAAAGAGGGTACATGCCTCATTGTTGGGATCAATACCTACATAATGCATTTGCGAAACAAGTGGTTGGAACAACGGAATAAGTTTTTTGTCAAGAATGCCTGTCCCAGAACCAATGCTCAGTATACGCAGTCGATCGTGGATTGCCAGTGTTGACGCATTTTTGGCAAACCATTCAATGATTTTTTTCTGCTGGTTACTTGCTTGCTCAAATACTATATGTGAAACGGCGTAGTAGGATTCTTCAAGGGTATGCAGCATAGATGCTGGCATGATATTACTAAACCCTTGTGCATAACGGAATTGAGAATTGTTCATCGGTTTTTTTCTCGTTCCCACGCGCTGGCGTGGGAATGCATTGGCGACGCGCCAGCGTCGCGTAATTCCAAAAGACTGGACGCTGGCGCGTCCCGAATGGGTGATCTCCGCGCAGCGAAGTTACTTCGTTGAGCGTTCCGCTACTTCGTTGCCCACGCCGGCGCGCTCATCGTTATACATAAGTATTTAAGCATTTGATTTAAAAAGGTTTTTCGTAGGGTGGGTAGGAACGAAGTGGAAACCCACCGAACCTTCAAAATGGTGGGTTTCTCTGTCGCTCTACCCACCCTACATTTGTTGCTTGGGACTTATGTATAACGATGAGCGCCGGCGCGTGGGAACCAGAAATAAGTAAGCCGTGAGTTGTTCGCCTTGTTTCCGCTCCTCGGCTGGATTTTTGGGTAAGGGCCATCGTAATTCTTGGTACAGGTTAGAACGATATAGTAAAATTCCTATAAAATTATCCATTTTCACGTTGGACAATGAAGACTTAGCAGTGCCATTTAAATTTTCCTTATGTTTAAATTGAATTTGATTATTATAGCACTAAAAGAAGCAATCCCATTGTATGACCCCAGTGCCTAATCTTCAATGACGGCTTGAACAAAGGGGCGCGTAAAGTAACTCTGATATATATCAATGGGCACCGCCAAGTACAAAACACACTCTGGATCAACTCTCTTCAACGCAGAGCGATAATTCATCACTTGCCCCACTGCCGTATGAAACTCAGAGATAAAAGGACGACTCACAAAACTCTTAACTTCAAGGGCAATTCTGTGTTCCTCTTGCCGCGAGAACTTGCACTGCGCCTAAATCAATATACATATCAAAACCACCGAAGTGGATGAATAGTTTATCACGGGGTAATTGTCCAGTTTTCTTTGATTAAGGCATTTTTTACCGTGTCATGGTAAACATCTTTAGCGGGCATTTTTAATCCTCGTTGTTAAAGTATACTGCTAATTAGCGGTTTTAACACAACGTGGGTAATGATTGATTAGTCGAAATATTTGGTTCCATTTTTTTACTTTCTATTAAGAATTTTAAAACGCATGAAAATAATCCTGTCAACCCTTCAATCTTTTGAACAAGATGACACGGATTTTTAGGATAAACAGGATTAATCCATATGAAAAAATCATCCTGTGCATCCTAGAAAGAAGTTCAATCCTGTTCAAACTCTAGCTTGGGTTTATACCTGACAGGTTTCCAAAACCTGTCAGGTATGTCGTTTCCAAGTCTTTAAGTCAGTTAGTGAATATCTGGCATAATCATTGATATGACTTGATTTCTGTTTTTACGATAAATCCGAAAATCGCTATCCAACGTCAATACGGCACTATTGGGGTAGAGTTCCGCCATTCTCACTAAACAGGCATCGGCGAAAGACATGGGTACGTTGGCATATTTTCCCATTAATTGTTCAACCATTTCTACTTCATCATCAAAATGGAATGGTACTTTAATATAGCCTTTTTGCACCATTTTTATGACAGTTTGTGCGTTGAGTCCCCGATTGTGTAGTAAAAAATAGGTTTCTGAAATAACCGCTTCACAAGTTAAAACCGGAGATTGAACGCTTGCCATCTGCGAAGTCGCCCAATGATAATAAGCATCATAGCGATTAAGCACGGCGACTAAAGGGCCTGTATCAAGAATGATTTGTCGTTTCATTGACCATATCCTTTCATATAATCTTTGTTAGTAGATAGGTCTTCAGGACCTTCTAAACTACCTACGAAATCTTTAGCCGCTTCTAAAAATGAAATCGGTTCTTTTTCCACCTTCATTGCATTTCTGCCCGGTTTAAGTTGTTTTAATATCGCTTGGATATCATTAATGGTTGCCGTCTCAGGCAATTGTGAAATCGCGGTGATTGCAGATTGTTTTAATGTTTCCATTATAAATACCTCTTTAATATATAAGTTGTTGATTTATAAAGAATTATTTTTGAAACGGATTAAACGAATTTTAGGATAAACAGGATGAAGCCATATGGGAAAAATCATCTTGTCAATCCTTTATTTGTCTGAATCAGAATTGACAGGATTTTAGAATTAACAGAATGAAACTTATTGATTCTAAAATCTGTTATTCTGAAACGAAGTAACGAAGCTTCGCTGCGATCAAATTCTAAAATTCTGTCAATTCTGATTCAGACATTTTAATCCTGTTCAAAGCCCCTCATCCCCAAAAACCACATTCGCATCCCATTCTCTCGCTTGGGTGAATTTGGCTTTGGCTGGTTCTGTTTTACCCATTTAAGCTTGAGGCAAAAAAATCACTTTAACATCATTCAAATTCAAGTCTTTGAAATCTTTGTCTAGCGTTACCAATTGCAAGTTGTAACATTTTGCAATGCTGTACTGATAAGCATCATCAAAATCCAAGTTTAATGATTGTGCCACCGTATTCATTTGGGCGTAATAACTCTTTGGCAAAGTGAGTACGTCAAGATGGGGCAGCATATCTTGAGTAAACTGGGTAAACAAATTGGCTTTTCTGAATGTTACCACAGCAATGG
>Ga0233403_10001054_pt1 | contig 12981 bp, 9 predicted proteins | sample Na_oxic_1_MG_FD_179866 | JGI IMG/M metagenome (GOLD analysis project Ga0233403, IMG submission 179866) | Seawater microbial communities from Saanich Inlet, British Columbia, Canada - Na_oxic_1_MG | ecosystem: Environmental > Aquatic > Marine > Inlet | place: Canada: British Columbia | collected...
TCAGAACTGGCAACCGTGCCTTCAATCTTATGTTTGATTGTGGCGAGTGCATCAATAAAACAATTCGCTGTACTTCCGGTACCAACACCAATGATGGTATCTTCAACAACATATTCCAAAGCGGCTTTTGCCACTTTCCGTTTTTTTTCATCTGAAGTCATTAATTATTTCCTTGAATCGTTTGGGTTATAGCATTTCACGCAAACGGGAAACGCTATAGTTGAGTTAGTTGAATTTGATAATTTAAGAATTAGAGTTTCGTTATGTCTGGTTTTTAATCCTTTCTTGTCTCCAATCCCTGTCGTTAGTTTTTTCTCGTTAATAAGCTAAGTTATTGATTTATATAAAATGTAAAATAGCATGGAGTCCAAAGCTTCAGCTTTAGGGTTCCTTCAAAAAAAAAGGTGAAACTTTCTGAGCAGAATCACCTCAAAAAAATTTTCACGCGCCCAAATAATAACTACAGGGATTGTATATAAAAAAGGATTTCTACTCAAGGTTCTCGTTTTTTTAAGAGATCGTTCCCGTCATTTAGACTAACTTTTGATAAAACATTATAAATCAATGAGTTAATAAAAGCAGAGTGATTAAAAATCAACATGATTCAATGAACCCATATTTATGCTCTCATCAACGTCATCCTCCAGTGCAAGCAATTCACTCATAATTTATCTCCCCCAAAAAAATAAGGCCACTTTTATCAAGCTTGATAAAAGTGGCCTTAATTTGATCTATCCGGAGTCCAAACTTTAGTTTGGGCAGTTTCAAGATAAATCTTGGACTCCTATTACTCATAAAAAGAACATTTATCAAGCTTGATAAAAGTGGCCTTAATTTGATCTATCCGGAGTCCAAACTTTAGTTTGGGCAGTTCCAAGATAAATCTTGGACTCCTATTACTCATAAAAAGAACATTAACAAAATACTAGCGCAATCCTAACACATCCTGCATATCAAATAAGCCTTTCTCCTTTTGCATTATCCATTTCGCTGCCCGAATTGCGCCGTTAGCAAAAGTCATACGACTCGACGCTTTGTGAGTAATTTCAACCCGTTCTCCAACATCAGCAAACATAACCGTATGTTCACCAACAATATCGCCGGCGCGGATAGTTTCAAAGCCAATAGTTTGGCGATCACGTTCCCCAGTTTTGCCCTGCCGCCCATAAACAGCACATTTTGATAAATCACGCCCCAATGTCTCGGCGACAATTTCTCCCATACGAAGAGCGGTGCCCGACGGTGCGTCAGCTTTATGACGATGGTGTGCTTCAATCACTTCAATATCAACATTATCACCAAGCACTTTAGCCGCTATTTCTAGTAGTTTAAAAGTAAGATTAACCCCAACGCTCATATTAGGCGCAAAAACAATAGCAATATCTTGGGCTGCTTGTTCGATTATCTTGCGTTGTTCCGCAGAAATACCTGTTGTGCCAATCACCATACGTTTACGGGCAGCGCGACAAGCGGCTAAATGTTCTAGGGTGGCTTCGGGGGTGGTGAAAGTAATGAGTACGTCGAAATTATTGATAACGGTATCTAAGCCACCTAATAGCGAAATACCAAGGCGATTCATTCCCGCTAATTCACCCGCATCGCTACCAATAAGCGTACTCTCAGGATATTCAAAAGCAACCGTTAAAGTGGTATTCGTTTCATTAATGCAGGATTCAATCAGTCTGCGCCCCATCCTGCCGGCTGCACCAGCGATAGCAATATTTGTTTTCATCGTATTATATCCTTATGGCGTATTTTAGCCGTAAAAAACCTTCAAGGTTGAGCGTTCCAGCACGAAGTTGCCAAAACCTTGAAGGTTTCCAAAAAAAGTGTTTTCAAAAACGACTTTAGCCGCGAACCCAATTTACAATTTCATCTCTTCAAAAAATTTTTTAACACCATCCAACCACGAACTTTGTTTAGGGCTATGACGTTTATTTTGGTGCATACTTTCCCCAAATTCTTTGAGTTGTTCTTTTTGCTGAGAAGTCAGATTAACGGGTGTTTCAACGACGACGCGGCAGTGTAAATCACCTGTAACACCACCGCGCACTGGTTTGACACCTTTACCACGAATGCGAAACTGTTTACCTGTTTGTGTTTCTGCGGGAATCTTGAGCATGACACGACCATTAAGTGTGGGGGCTTCCAATTCCCCACCTAAAGATGCTGTGACAATACTAATGGGTACTTCGCAGAATAAATGGTTATCTTCACGAGTAAATATAGAATGAGGCCGAACATTAATTTGCACATATAAATCGCCGGCTGGCCCTCCATTAACACCCGCTTCACCTTCACCAGATAAGCGAATTCTATCACCGCTATCGACACCGGGTGGTACTTTGACTGATAAGGTTTTATGTTCTTGGATGCGCCCATTGCCATGACACTTTGGACAAGGGCTTTGAATGATTTCGCCAGTACCACGACAATTTGAACAACTTTGTTGAACAGAGAAAAAGCCTTGAGTAATGCGTACTTGGCCATGTCCTCCACAACGGGGACATGCTTTTGGCCTAGAACCCGGCTTAGCACCATTTCCATTACAGCTATGACAGGTGACTTGTGTGGGAATACGGACTTTTACCTCTGTGCCAACAACGACTTCTTCAAGCGACAAGCTTAAATCGTAACGTAAATCACCGCCACGATAGACACGTTGCCCTCCGCTTCTTGATCCGCCACCGAATACGCTTTCAAAAATGTCGCCTATATCGCTAAAACCGCTAAACCCCCCACCACCACCACCAAAACCGCCCATTGTCGCATCGACACCTGCATGTCCAAATTGGTCATAAGCTGCCCGTTTTTGTGCATCACTTAAAACTTCGTAGGCTTCTTTGATCTCTTTAAATTGTTCTTCCGCTTGCTTATTGTCTGGATTCCTGTCTGGATGATATTTCATCGCCAAACGGCGATACGCCTTTTTTAATTCATCTTCAGAAGCATTTTTTTGTACGTTAAGTACTTGATAATAATCACTTTTTTCCATTTTTATTTCACTTGATTATCCTGTAGTAACTACTCAGCCTTGAGATAAATCTCAAGGCTAAAAGCTAAAGTATCCTTCAAGGATACTTAATTTTCGTTCTCTTTCGAGTAAACCTGACAGCTTGATCTCGCGTAGCTTCGAGACGAAGTTTCAAAAACCTGTCAGGTTTATATGTGCTTATTGTAAGTAGTGATTAGAAAGCATAAAGGCGCAATGCCTTACGACATTACGCCTATTCTTTATGGAGTCCAAAGCTGAAGCTTTGGACGGCTGCCAAAGCTAAAGCTTTGGACTCCAGCAAGATCACATTCTATTTCTTGCTCTCTTTAACTTCTTCAAATTCGGCATCAACCACATTATCTGATTGATTGTCTTTTTGCTTGGCTTTGTCTGCTGCCGCTTGAGCTGCTTGGGTGAAACCTGCGGCATCAGCACCTGCTGCGGCATCAGCACCGTCGCCTCCAGCTTGAGCATAAGCTTGTTGAGCAATTTTACCTGACACCTCAGCTAGGGTTTGAGTCTTAGCAGAAATGGCTTCTTTGTCATCACTTTTTACCGCTTCCTTGAGATCATCAATAGCCGCTTCAGTGGCAGTCTTGTCATCGGCACTGACTTTATCGCCAAGCTCTTTCAATGATTTTGTTGTGCTATGAATCAAGTTATCAGCAATATTGCGTGCCTCAACCAATTCATGGAACTTTTTATCTTCGCTGGCATGAACTTCGGCATCTTTGACCATATTGTCTATTTCTTCTTCAGATAAACCACTTGAGGCTTTGATAGAAATAGATTGCTCTTTACCTGTCGCTTTGTCTTTAGCAGAGACGTGCAAAATACCGTTAGCATCAATATCAAAAGTGACTTCGACTTGTGGAATGCCACGCGGGGCGGCTGGAATACCCACTAAGTCAAACTTCTCCAATGATTTATTCGCACTGGCAACATCCCTTTCTCCTTGTAACACATGCACCGTCACAGCCGTTTGATTGTCATCGGCAGTGGAGAAAACCTGTGAATGCTTGGTTGGAATGGTGGTATTTTTGGGGATGAGTTTAGTCATCACACCGCCCATGGTTTCAATCCCCAAGGATAATGGGGTCACATCCAACAACAACACATCTTTTACATCACCGCTTAATACACCACCTTGGATAGCAGCACCAATGGCGACGGCTTCATCAGGGTTGACATCTTTACGTGGTTCTTTACCAAACAATTTTTGGACGGCTTCTTGCACGGATGGCATACGAGTTTGTCCACCGACTAAAATGATGTCATTAATTTCTCCGGCAGACAACTTTGCATCTTTCAGTGCAGTTTGACAGGGGCTTAAACTACGTTCAATCAGGTCTTCCACTAAGGATTCGAGTTTGGCACGAGTCAATTTAATATTCAGGTGTTTTGGACCGCTGGCATCTGCTGTCACGTAGGGCAAATTGACATCGGTTTGTTGGCTTGAAGACAGTTCAATCTTGGCTTTTTCAGCGGATTCTTTAAGACGTTGCAAGGCTAAGGGATCATTTTTTAGATTGATCCCGCTGTCTTTTTGAAATTCTTCAACCAGAAAGTCGATGATGCGCAGATCAAAGTCTTCGCCACCCAAGAAGGTGTCACCATTGGTAGATAGCACTTCAAATTGATGTTCACCATCAACTTCAGCAATTTCAATGATGGAAATGTCAAATGTGCCGCCTCCCAAGTCATACACGGCAATTTTGACATCACCGCGATTTTTATCCATGCCATACGCTAAGGCAGCCGCTGTCGGTTCGTTGATGATGCGTTTGACCTCTAAGCCGGCAATTCGTCCTGCGTCTTTGGTTGCTTGACGTTGGGAATCATTAAAATAAGCGGGGACGGTAATAACTGCTTCTGTCACAGAGTCGCCCAAATAATCTTCTGCCGTTTTTTTCATTTTCATCAGAATACGCGCAGAGATTTCAGGCGGTGCCATTTTTTTGTTTTTCACTTGTACCCAAGCATCACCATTATCCGCCCCGACGATTTTATAAGACACCATATCAATATCGCGTTGTACCACTTTGTCCTGAAACTTGCGTCCAATCAGACGCTTCACCGCGAATAATGTATTGTCTGGATTGGTGACAGCTTGACGTTTAGCGGATTGTCCCACTAACACTTCTTCATCGTTGGTATAAGCAACAATGGATGGCGTAGTACGTGTTCCTTCGCTATTTTCAATAACGCGACTCTCTTTACCATCCATCACCGCGACGCAAGAGTTAGTTGTTCCTAAGTCGATACCAATAATTTTACTCATCGGTTTATTTTCCTTATTCAGTTATCAGTTATCAGTTATCAGTTAATCAATTATCAGTTATTCAGTTCAACGAGATATAGGGTCTTAACTGTCATTTTCAAGCGGGGAGGCTGCTTTTGCTACAACGACCCGTGCAGGACGCAATAGGCGATCATTAAGTTGATAGCCTTTTTGATGGACATGTAATATCATCCCATCTTTGACATCTGGTACCGTTTGCATTACCATGGCTTCATGCCATTGCGGATCAAATTTTTCATCTTGTGGATTGATTTCTACAATGCCAAATTTTGCCAAGGTGTCAATTAGCATTTTTAAGGTCAATGCCATACCATCGTGTACCACTTTTAATTCCGTTTCTGGTTTAGCGGCAACCTCTATGCCTAATTCCATACTGTCTTTAATGGCAAGCAATTCAGTGGCAAATTTTTCTAAGGCATATTTATGCGCTTTTTCTAAATCACGAGCCATGCGTTTTTGTAGGTTGTCATACTCTGCCTGTTTGCGGAGCAAACCTTCCCAATGCATATCCGCTTTTTGTTGAGCCTTAGCTAATTGACGGGTTAATTCCTCTATTGACGGTGTATCTTTTATAGCAAGCGTGTCATTTGCCGCTATGGATTCCAAAAGGGCTTCTGTGGAAGAACTATCACTTATTGCTTCTGCTTGGGGCGTGTCAGTCGATTCCGCCAAAGAATCTTCAGGCATTTTCACATTGTCTGTTTTCACATGATCTGTTTGTTTATTGGCTGTATCGTTTCCCTTTTCAGCCGCTTCACTGTCAGGTTCAAGTGTGGATTTTTTTACGGATTCGTCACTTGTCATAAAAACTTCCTTAATTAAAATTTTTGATTGGTTCTGGCATGGTTCAATTTAGGGCAACAATAAAATAAGGAGTTCGCAGCGAGGCTTTACAAGCGATCACAAAGCTTCGCTTCAGTACGCCTGTAATCAGTAAAAAACCTTCAAGGTTGAGCGTTCCAGCACGAAGTTGCGTGACTCTATTTTTCTGAACGTCTATAGTGTTTCAGAAAAAGATTTTGGCCTAAAAGACCTGTCAGGTTTTGAAAACCTGACAGGTCTGATTTTTATTTTTATGAAAGGCTATATAGGCCAATTTATTAATTTTCAAGTCAGGAATTCGCAGCGAAAACTTTGTTTCGCTTTCATTGTGCTTTGATATTTACAATGCGAATATCGAGTTGAAATTTATATATCTACTAAAAACAAGGCCGGTTAGAAAACCAACTGCCATGGCACAAATAAAAAAATTAACTATATGATTTTAAAAGAATTTTTAAACCATTTATTCGCATTACATTGAGGGGGGATATGGGGATAGGTTAATCATGGTTCAAGGCTTTCCCTAGCAATTTAGCGGTTAAATCGACAATGGGAATAACTCGCTCATAAGGCATACGTGTTGGACCAATCACTCCAAGTACGCCATAGGCTGCACCTTTGACAGTGTAGGGTGATGCGACAACACTACAATCACACAATGCCTCATGGCAAGATTCTTCACCAATAAAAATTTGTCTGCCTTGGGTTTTAAGCGCTTGATCAAATAAGTGTAAAACATCGCGTTTTTTATTAAATGCAATAAATAAATCACGTAATTTTTCTACATTGGATAATTCGGCGATTTCCATCAGATTGGTTTGCCCTGTCATGACAAAATCGCCTTCATTAAAATCCAATTCGCCTTCATTAACATCCGAACAATTTAATGCCTTTTCGGCCATTTCAATGACTGTTTGCATCATTTTATCCACATTTTTGCGCGTTTCTTTTAATTCGCGAAGCAAGTCGGAACGCACCGTTTTTATATTTTTACCCGCAAAAGCGTCATTTAAATAATTGGTGGCACTTTGTAACTCGGAGGGTGAATAGCGACGACTGGTGTGTATAATGCGATTATCGACATCTTGTTCGTTAAAAACTAATATGACTAAAACCTGTTTTTCTGAGAGGGAGATAAATTCGATATGGCGCAGAATTTTAACATCACGTTTGGGTAGCATAACCACACCCACCAAGTGGGTAATTTCCGACAATAGGTTGGAAGTTTGTTCTAACAAGTCTTGAACATTATTACCTTTGGTAAAGTGACTACGAAGATGTTGTTCTTGTTGACGATTGATGGGTTTTATTTGGAGAAGGCTGTCAACAAATAGCCGATAGCCGCGTACTGTGGGAATACGCCCAGCAGATGTATGTGGTGAACAAACTAGCCCCATTTCTTCCAGATCAGCCATGACATTACGGATAGTGGCAGGACTCAGATTGAGTTCCGCATCGCGTGATAGTGTGCGTGAACCAATGGGTTGTCCTTCACGGATATAATGATTTACCAACACTTTTAATAAGTGTTTGGCGCGTTTATTCATTGGGTTCTGATGGAGCATGTCATAACACCATTTTGTTGTTAAAAATTAGAGATGGAACATCGATCAAAACGAACGAAATGAAGCTTTTGCTGATTTGAAGGGAAACGGAATAATGCAAATATTTGTTTTTATTCACTTTAAATTTTCACGAATTTGAAAAAATGGCATTTGTCAAAATTTTGCAAGAGGCTTTATGTTCAAATAAATCTTTCGTCATCATACCTTTCTCAGTTTTCAAAACCAAGGTACCAATCTTTATCTGAAATTCGATGTTCAAGTTTTTGATGTTATTTGATTTTACGACAATCTATTTTTGAGCGTTATAATATGTCATTCATTGATTTTATGTATTTTTAATGTTATTTATTGAAAATGCATTATATTATATTATAAATCAACGATTTATAAATAAATTGTTCATTAAGTAAAAAATAAAAATTCAATGATTTTCATGATTATTTACTCAATGTTTAAATTAGAATTGGCTATACTGTTAATTTTATTGTTCTGTACATTCCAATTCTTTTTATTCAGAGCGATTGAAAAATATATTAGAATATTAGTATATTCTAACTTAAAAAGAAAAAATGATGAATAGCTGCTTAACAAGCTTAAGGTTAAGCTTTATGATAGGGATAAAAAAATTTATTCCAATGAGCAAAGCAGCAAAATGTACCCTGAACTTCATAAAGAAAAAAGAAAATAACAAAAATAGTGCTTTATAATTCAATCACTTAAAAAATAAGTGGTCTATTATTTTTGTTTAAAAAAGGGTTGGGTAGGGTTACAAATTGGAGCCCTTCGCTAGCGTAGGTAAAGATCCCCAAAGCTAAAGCTAATGACGACATGCTACCTTTTAAGTCGTAACGAGATTGTTAGTTGATTAGAATAATAATATTTATAATTGAAATTAAATTTATAAAATCATAATGTCATAACAAACTATGTTAAAATGTGTTGGTTTTGTAATGGTTCAAGATTCGCATCACAAATCAATTAACAGGTAAGGAATGAGCATGAAATAATTTCCCGGTTTTATTTTTAACCACCCCCTATCCCCTCCTTTCCAAGGAGGGGATGGGGGAGGTTATGAGGAAGTTATTTTGTATTCATTCCTAAATATAAGGTGACTGCTCACTGAAAAACTGAAAACTGAATATGTTTGAAAGTATAGGGCTTATTGCTAAACGCGGTGATGAACAAGCTGTTAAAGATTGTTTGGAAATCTTAATAAATTTTCTACAAGAGCATCATCGGAAGATATTGATTGATGCGAAAAGTGCTAATGTTTTACAACCTCATGCAGATTTGAACATTGTCACTGATATTGAGGCATTAGGCATCAGTTGTGATTTAATCATCGTCATTGGTGGGGATGGTACTTTATTACAGGCGGCGCGTTTGTTGGCTAAGCACAATGTCTGCTTATTGGGTATTAATTTAGGACGACTCGGTTTTTTAACGGATATCTCACCACAGGATATAGAAAAATATCTCGGTGACATTTTAGATGGCGCCTATAATTCCGAGGATCGTTTTTTAATTCATGCTGAAACTTATCGCAGTAAAAAGCGTTTGTCTCATTGTAGCGCTTTAAATGATATAGTTATTCATCGCGGAAATATGTCGCACATGCTCACCTTTGAAACGATGATTGATGGACATTTTGTTAATCGTCAATGTGCTGATGGCTTAATTGTGGCAACCCCCACTGGTTCCAGTGCCTATGCGCTTTCAGCAGGCGGACCTTTAATATATCCGTCTTTGAATGTCTTAGTTTTGGTGCCCATTTGTCCGCATACCCTTAGCAGTCGTCCTTTAGTCATTAATGGTGATTCGCACATACAAATCACCATCGCTTATGATCGAATTGAGCGAGCGCAATTAAAAAGTGATGGCATACTATGTCAGACGCTCAAGCCGGGAGATTGTATCTTTATTGAAAAACGTCACTCTATTCGCTTGATTCATCCGAAAAAACATGATCATTATGCGACTTTACGTGCTAAGTTGGATTGGAGCAAATCAATGCACAGTCATTGCGTCGCTTTATCCAAATCAGAAGCTCAATCGCCAATGGTTCATCAGGAATAGGGATGCGCACAAAGCTGCGCTTTGAACTTTTGGAATAGGAAAATATAACTTATTGAATATTAAATATATTTTTTCAGCATGACGGGGTTTGCAACCCGAATGTTAAATTTGAGGCGATTCTGCTCATAAATTTTCACCCTTGTGTGAATCCTGATTCAAACAAGAAAAGGGTGAAAATTCGATAGGGATAGGAACAGGTTGCAAACAGGCGAAAGCAAAAAATTGATAACTGATAACTGATAACTGAATAACTGATAACTGAAAAAGTGCTGCATTATTTACAAATTGAAAATTTTGCGATTGTTGAGCAGTTAAAGTTACACCTTAATAGTGGACTGACCATCATCACGGGCGAAACGGGGGCGGGTAAGTCCATTTTAATTGATGCCCTTGGCTTGGTACTTGGTGATAGAGCAGATAGTACGGTTGTGCGGCAAGGGTGCGAAACCGCACAGGTGAATGCCATTTTTACTTTACCTCCTGATGCGAAGAATTGGTTACAACAAAAAGATATCATGGGTGGGAATGAATGTTTTGTGCGTCGCGTGATTAACCATAATGGGCGCTCGCGGGGGTATATCAATGATCAGCCTGTTTCGGTGCAAACTCTACGTCAATTGGGTGAGTATTTAATAGATATTCATGGACAACATGCTCATCAATCTTTGCTTAAGTCTGATGTGCAGCGTCAGCTGGTTGACGATTTCAGCATTGATAAAAGCCTTTTAGAACAGGTGACACAAATTTATCAACAGTGGAAATCTCTTAAAACGGCTTTGGATGAATTGGGGGGAGAGGATCGCGAATCGAAAATTGCCTTTTTACGTTATCAAGTACAAGAGCTTGAGGAGTTTGATTTAACAACGGAAGGACTTTCAGAACTGGAAAATCAGTATCGTCGCCTTGCGAATGCACAAAAGTTGTTAGAAAACTGCCAACAAGCATTGACTTTACTTGATGATGAAGAAGCGGGTTCAACGCTTTCTCATCTTAATCGTGCTAATTCTTTATTGGGGGAAGTGCAGCAGTATGATACTAAAACTAACGGTATCACCGCATTTTTAGAAAACGCTATTATTCAAACGCAGGAGGCGGTAGGAGAATTGCGCCATTATGTGCATTTGATGGATATCGACGCAGCAGGTTTACAGGAAGTTCAAGAACAGATGACGGCACTTCAGGATATTGCCCATAAACATCATGTTCGCTTTGTCGATTTGACGGCACATTTTGAAAAACTGACTCAACAGTTGAATGAATTGGAAAATTATGAAGAAAATGCCAGCCGCTTAGAAACTGAACTCGTTGACACTCTACAAGCTTATCAAGTGGCAAATCAAGCATTGCATCAACAGCGCGTTCAAGCTGCAGAGGTATTAGGTGAAAAAATTATTACCGAAATGCATAAATTGGGCATGCCCGGGGGGTTGTTGGTGATTGCAGTCAATGAAGATCAAGAGGCACCACCTGCGGCGATGGGTACCGATATCGTTGAATTTCTCGTTACGACTAATTTGGGTCATACACCTAAGCCATTGCAAAAAGTAGCTTCTGGCGGTGAATTGTCACGGATTAGTTTAGCAATACAAGTTGTCACAGCACAAAGTAGTGGCGTACCCGTTTTGGTGTTTGATGAAGTAGATGTTGGTATCGGAGGCGGCGTTGCTGAAATTGTCGGACAGTTATTAGAGCATTTAGGGCAAAGTCGCCAAGTGCTATGTATCACTCACCTACCCCAAGTGGCTTGTCAAGGCCATCATCATTTGCAAGTACATAAAACCTTTTTCCAAGAAACGACCCATGCCCATATTACCACTTTAGATAGTCAACAACGTGTTGAGGAGGTTGCGCGTATGTTGGGCGGCGTGGAAATGACCCCGCAAAGTTTGGCTCATGCTCAAGACATGTTACAACGCAGCGAACCGTTATCAGTGAATAATTAGTCGTTCCGAAATTTTCACCCTTTTCTTGGTGCTCGACGGGGTTTGCAACCCCATCCGAAACATTTTTTCCCGTTCTATTTTTTTTTCAAAAGGGATCGTTCCTTCGCCTGTTGCAAATTCCAGCAAAATTTTTTTCAGAAGGGGCAATCCCTTGTGGTTGCCCCTACAATACTGTAGGAATTGAATAAATATGAATATTATTCTAAAAACAACGTCAACGCTGTTAATAGCGGTTGCATTTTCTTGTAGTTCCCCGCCACCTCAAAAAACTGAACCACTCCAACCCGTGGTTCAAAAGCCAGAGCCAAAGGTTCAAAAAGTGGAACCGATAAAACCGCAATATATCCAACTTGCTCAACGCGAAGCGGGTGTCATTGGGCAAAAAATTTGGATGAATGAAGGTTCTGCTAAGGAAAAAAATTTGACGGTTTGGAATGATGGCGAAAATTTCGCCTCTCTGGGCATCGCTCATTTTATTTGGTATCCGCCGGCTCAGGAGGGCCCTTATCAGGAAACTTTTCCTGATTTAATTGTTTTTTTGCAGCAGCAGGGTATTCAACTCCCTCTCTGGTTGTTAAATACGCCCGACGCACCTTGGAATTCTTCTACAGCCTTTAAGCGCGAGGAGCAAAGTGCTGAAATGAAGGAATTACGCACCCTGCTTGCTAATACGATTCCTCAGCAGGTGCAATTTATTATCAAACGCTTAGAAAATGCGTTGCCAAAAATGCAGGCCACTTTACCGCCTGAAAGGCGTAATGCTCTGGTTGAACAATTTTATCGTGTGGCACAAGCACCCAATGGCATTTATGCCCTAATTGATTATGTGAATTTTAAAGGCGAGGGTACGAAGCCTGAAGAACGCTATCGTGGAGAAGGCTGGGGGCTATTGCAGGTGCTGGAAAATATGTCGGGCAATTCGCCCACTGTGATGCTGGAATTTGCGCAATCAGCAGAATCTGTTCTTCGCCGACGTATTCGGAATGCACCACCCGTGCGCAATGAATCCCGTTGGCTTCCGGGCTGGATAAATCGTATTAAAACATATACTTATTAGGATAGTATGGAGTCCAAAGCTTTAGCTTTAGGGTCAATGCCATTAAGTTAAGGATTTATCGCTTTATTTTCAATTTCGAGGTTTTAGTTTTTCGGAGAAAAACTAAAACCTCGAAAAGATATATTGTAGGTTGGGTTAGATTTTTTTGCAAAGCAAAAAAACGTAACCCAACAGAGCGTGATAAATGTTGGGTTACGTTATTTCACGACGTTCAATAAGCT
>Ga0233403_10001055_pt1 | contig 12980 bp, 8 predicted proteins | sample Na_oxic_1_MG_FD_179866 | JGI IMG/M metagenome (GOLD analysis project Ga0233403, IMG submission 179866) | Seawater microbial communities from Saanich Inlet, British Columbia, Canada - Na_oxic_1_MG | ecosystem: Environmental > Aquatic > Marine > Inlet | place: Canada: British Columbia | collected...
ATTCCCCTGAAATCACCCAGTTCACGGACATGAGGCTGGTTTTTTGAAAATCTCTCCATCAGGTCGCACACCCAGATGATGACACCCTTGTAACCGTCGGACAGTTGGCCAAATTCAAGTTCCGAGTCTCTCTCACAGAAGACAACCCCATCAGGTGTTATTTTTATTTCAACATTCGCATCCAGAACATCCCGCAGCATCTCCTTTGCAAGTTCCGGGGATATCCGATCCTTCTCGCCCACGGCCTGCTTGTAATCCAGATACTGAAGCCATCTGACCGGATTGCCAAGGCACCGGGATGAGTCGAACAGAGTCAGATAACCGAATTCATCCTTTCGGTCCGAACCATTCAGGTATCGGTTCACACCATAAGCCGTGACATTCTCAAATCCGCTCTCCTGCCTTTTACCGGAGACAAAGCAATATGTCTGATTGTTGCTGTCCGTCGCCTCTATGAATATCTGATCTTTTTGCTCCTTTATGAAGTCGTTCACGACACCGACATCCTCATTGCCCTTTAAAGCGAGTACCACGGCCTGCAAAAACAGCGTCTTGCCGTCTCCGTTCTCCCCGACAATATAAATCTCTTTCCTGTCTTCCAGGTTGTCCAGTTGTATCTCGTTCAGGTAAAAGTAATTTTTCAAATAAACACTTTTCAGGTATGTGACATGATGCCCGTCTGACCTGTTCATTTCCACCTCCTTTTCTGGTATCCTCGGATTTTGTATAAGAAGGGGATTCAGTGAATCCTTTTCTCATACTAAATCATTGTAGCCCTGCCCGCTGCCTCAAAGCTCCTCCACATCATCCGCATAACTGTAAACCACAATGCCCAGCTCTTTTGCAGCAGCCTTTGCCCGCTCATCCACCATCGGGGAAATGACGATCATCTTGTCCGCCTTTCTTCCATGCCTTTTCTCATAGAACCGGATCTTCCGCTCAAAGCTGTACATTCTGGGCATGCCCACGGAGGATTTGATTTCGCAGATGATCAACTCTCCGTCTTTTATTACACTGATCGGAAATAATCCGAGAAATTCGTCAAATCTGCGGTCATCAGCGGTTCAAACCTGTCCCGGCAATAAATTGCCGGGCTATTGTCAGTCTTCCCTCCGGGACTGGAAAAAATCCTTTCTTACACACAATCCGTGTAGATGCAAACGCCTCACTCCACACGAACCGAAAACTCCAGCATCATCCCATCCCCAGTTTCATCCGGATCCGAAACATTCCCCGGCTCCTTTCCCACAGTCAGCACAATCCTGCTTTTCCCCCTGTCCTCAAGCAGGAGCGCGGCTTCTGAGCTTAAATCCAATGTCTCGCCGTACTGAATCAGAGAAAGTTTGTCTGCATCATCAGAGGTGGGGAAGATGACATCTCTTTTGCCGGTCGGATCAATACCCACAAGCATACAGTAATACGCGCTCCTGCTTTCGGATTTGTTTTTCAGAATAAAACTGATCACCGAGCATTGATCCAAAGACTGTTTGTCCATTTCTTTCCATGACATGGTTTGAACGCCGTTATATGTTTTCCCGGGGCAAGGCCCGTTTTTGACGGATGCCCCGGGCATTGCTTTGCCAGAATCCGGAACCGGCTTCATCAGCACCACCTGAAGCTCAACAGGAAAGACCCCGGAAACCTTGTCTGTATGGGCCAGGAAGCGCTCAACCAGTCCGTTCAGAACGAGATTTTCCCCTTCACATCCCTTTTCCTGCTCCATCAGCCGAACACTGTCCGAGTAAAGATCAACCCCGGGACTCATGTCGCTGATGAGTTGCAGATACAGTGCCTGATTCAGACCGGGGCATTGCCTTGTGTATCTTTCGCCCACCTGCCCCAACTGGGAGCGGATGTTGTCAGATGCCTGTTTCTCTAAAATGCTGAAATGACGGACATCTGATATGGTCTTCCCAACTGCCTCAACATGCCATTCATATGATGCGCCTGCCTGAAACTTGTAATCAACAGGAAGAAATTCGCCTGCGGTCATGGGCCTGCTGACAACAGGCTCTTTCGTCCTTTCCCCAACCTCCCGGATCACAAGCTTTGCTTTTGGATACTGCAAGTGATCATCGGCATTTCCCCATTTGAAAAGGATCGGCTCGCCACAAAGTGCGGTGCTTCCCTCAATCGGACAGACAGGAATCCGGGGCAACGGACACTCGCCTCGGCTCACAACATTCTCTTTTATCAGAGGTTTCCGTTCAATTCTTGCCTTTTCCCTTGAAAGAAAATCCATGAATCCGGCAGAATCGCATTTGCCCGGATCATAACTCACCACTGTCTCTTTGCTGATGACTTCCCCGCAGCCCTCATGCCTGTACGCAAGTTTCACGCTTTTTCCCTCATGTGGGATAATCACATCACCATTAAACACCTGCATATTTTCAACAAGCAGATTCAGCGTTTTCCCGTCCCGCCGGAGGTCATAGCACTTTTCAGGCTTCATTCCGGTCTTCACCCGCAGCTCTCCCACAAATTCCTCGGCTCTCGGATCAGGCCCCGCTGATATGATCAGAAAACACACAAAAACCCCTGCAAAAAAATATCGAATCATTCTTTCTCCTCCTCTTTCCGGCCCGCCCATTCTTCCATAATCTCCTGAAGTCCGACAATGTTCTCAAAGATTCCAATGCCGATGATCATGAGCCAGAAATCCAAAAACAGTCCCCAGTTTGTGAAAAAATGCACACTCAGCAATTTATGCAAGACAAAAAGAATTCCAGTGAGCGTCAGCGCGGCAAGCGTGGGATTCCGGTCAAGAAAGACCAGCGCGGACAGGATAATCAGGATGAGTTCAATGAGATATCTGTATTCAGGGGAAATCTCGTGAATCTGCTCTCCCTTGAGAAAAAGATTCACCCCGTTTGCCAGCAGAAAAAGCCCGGGCATGTCACCAACCGGCGTGGAATGTATGTCACCCAGTTCTTCATGCACGGAACCGATGATCACTGTCTTTCTGCAATATATATCTGAATCAGGCTCAGTGTCAAGCAGTTCGGCAGATGTCCTTGCCATGTCAAAAAGCAGACCCGGGTCCGGCACAATGCGGAATTTGTATCTGGCAGGAAGACACTCGCTTTTGGCATCCTGACGGCGGATCCGAATCGGTTCCATGCCTTCAGGGGCGGAAATCAGAATCTCCGACCATGAATCATCTCCGAGTTCAGCCTGTGCCTGTCTCAGGATATTATTGCCTTCTTCTCTCCCGTACCATTGATAAACAGCAGCCAGAACTGACATGGACAGTATGGGCTTGCCTTTGCCGTCTTTTTCATACAGACGGAAATGCCGGACTTTTGAATCCGAGGGATTGCGGAAAATACCGGGGGTTCCCTGTTTTATGACATCGCTGTTCCTGTTCAGCAGATCATAAAATTGACAGGCATACCCGGAATGCGGGACAGAACTGCACTCCTCCCCAGTCCGGGGCAGAATAATGACCGCATCATTTTGCTTTGCAATATCTGCGGCCTGTTCCAGAAGCTCCAGAAAATCCCGGTTCTCATCCTCAATCGGCACTGGTTTGTCCACCTCAATATCTGCCACAACCACCTTTGCCCCGAGTTTCAGCGCCCGGATGATGGTTTCGCCCAGAGTCTTGCGGGGTGTCCAGAAATCCCCGCCCGGACTTTTTTCATAAGCATAGGCAGAACGGTCAAATGTCACTAAGCGAATCGCGTCAGAAACCGGCTCTTTGTCCCCGCGCTCAATGACCGTGTTCTGAAAATCCTTTTTGACAAGATAGTCATAGGTTTCATTAAGCAACTGCTGGCCCATTTTGCTATAAGGTGCCAGATGAAGAAGCGCGGCCACGACCGCGGCCCAGATCAGATTCACCAGAAAACGCCTGCGCTTTTCAGGAGGCCAGCTTCGCCGGTCAGAAAAATCGCTGATGCTCCGCAAAAATATCCTGACAAAATCAAAGGTTATCATAGAAATGAGGCATATTCCCATGTACTTGAATATCTGCCTGTACATCATTGATCTGAAAAATATCATAATGGATCATCCTTTTACTGACACTCAGCATCGCTTTATCGGCACTTAATAATACTGGCACCAGCTTCCTACCCCGAAGGGATTGCATATAACAGCGCAGCGCCACCCTGGGATTTTTAGGCGGAATTTTCGCGGTGGCGCGAAAATATCGCCTAGCGGCTCATTTCCGCACTCCTCTGTGGCGGTCCCGAATCGCAAATCCGTGTGGATGCGCCGCCCCAGTACCCCGAAGGGGTTGCATATAACAGCCCAGGGTAAGCGCAGCGCCACCCTGGGATTTTTTTGTGGCGGTCCCGAATCGCAAATCCGTGTGGATGCGCCGCACAACACCCGGGCACCCTCGGGGAATTTTTGTGTACCGCTCCAGTACCCCCGTTCATATTACATGCCTTTAAGTGGGGATCATGCAAAAAAAGTAGATACTTGACAAATATCTTGATATAGCCTATCTTGTCTGCAATGTCAACAATAATGATTTTGGAGACAATAATGAAAACAACAATAAAGTTACGAAGATTTTGCAGATGCCTTTGTCTCCGGTAAAATCTCTCTGGGATTTTTCGGCGCGGCACTTTATCCTGAATTATTCATGAGCATAAAATCTGGTCAGGAAAGAGAAAATTTTTTTATGCCATGAAAAAAATTTCTGTGAAATTATCAGAAACCTTGATACCTGCTGACCTGCCGCTCTTAATCGTTCATGGGAGCATCGGTTGGCAAAAAAAAATGGGGCATTTGAATATTTTGTCTTGACAGCTTGTTTTATCCATGAAATAAGCACTTCATTCAGCCTAACGAGCGGTCGGTAAAAAACAGGAGCGGATATTTCACCCTGCTAAACAGATCGGAAATATGATTCCGCGGTCGTTCGGCAAAATACAGAACATCAAAATCTGTCCGTTGGAAACAGATTCACAAATATGACTCAAACTTTTCTTTTGTGCAACAATTCTGAGAAGCCCTGGTTTTCTAAAAGGAGGCAGCATTGGATTTCGATTTAAGCAAAGAACAGGAGATGATCCGGAAAGAGGTACGCAAATTTGCCCAGAGCGAAATTGCTCCGGTAGCATCGGAACTGGATGAAAAAGAGGAATTTTCCGTTGAACTGACCAAAAAAATGGGGGAAATCGGTCTGTTCGGCATGTTTGTCCCTGAGAAATATGAGGGACAGGAGATGGACTATCTTTCCTATATTATAGCGGTGGAGGAGATCGCACGGGTGGACGGATCCCAGGCCGCCACTGTTGCAGCGGGAAACTCTCTGGGAATCGGTCCTCTTTATTATTTCGGCACTGAGGACCAGAAGAAAAAATACCTGCCGCCACTGTGCCGGGGAGATGCCCTGTGGGGGTTTGGCCTCACAGAACCAACTGCCGGCTCTGATGCGGGCGGAAGCAAAACCACGGCTGTGAAAGATGGAAACGAGTGGGTTCTGAACGGTTCCAAGATTTTCATCACCAATGCGGCCTGTGAGATGACCCTGGGCGTTACTGTCCAGGCCATTACCGGAACCCAAGCTAACGGCAAGCCGGAATATACCTGTTTTATCGTGGAACAAGGCATGAAAGGCTTCAAAGCTGTGCCCATGCACAAAAAAATGATGTGGCGCTCATCCAACACTGCCGAACTCTATTTTGACGATCTGCGTGTCCCGGATGCGAATGTTCTGGGCAAACCCGGAGACGGTTTTCACCAGATGCTCAAAACTCTGGACGGCGGACGGCTTTCCATCGGTGCAATGGGATTGGGCGGCGCGCAGGGTGCTTATGACATCGCTCTGAAGTACGCCAGAGAGCGGGAGCAGTTCGGGCAGCCCATCAGCAAATTTCAGGCCATTGCCTTCAAGCTGGCAGACTGTGCCATGGAGATCGAATGCGCCAGAAATCTGATGTACAAAGCCTGCTGGCTGAGGAATAAGAAGCGGCCTTTTGAAAGAGAGGCGGCCATGGCCAAACTCTACTGTTCGGAACTCATGGGAAGGGTTGCAAATCATGCTGTTCAGATTCACGGCGGATATGGCCTGATGAAAGAATATGACGTGGAGCGTTTTTACAGAGACCAGAAACTTCTGGATATCGGCGAGGGAACATCCGAGGTTCAGAGAATCGTTATCTCACGGTATATTGGCTGTTAAGATTAGGAGTGCTCAGTGCATGATTCCATAAATAATGTCCGGATGGGGTGGAATGAACAATAATCCGATGTAAAACAAGTTTGCAATTTGTTTGAAAAATTGTGCCGCTGCAAACGTCCCTGACATGATTTCTGAAACAGAGCCACCTAATGATTAAGGAAATGAATTTTCGGAGGAATGAATGAACGATAATGTACTGCTGGTCGAAGAACAGGACAGTGTTGCCACACTCACACTGAATCGCCCCCAGGTGATGAACTCTTTCAATTTTGCAATGCTCCGCGCACTCAAAAAGCAGATTGACAGTCTGCGCTTCAGACCGGAGATACGGGTTGTCATCATCGCCGGCGCGGGGGAAAAGGCATTTTGCGCGGGAGCGGATCTCAAAGAACGTGCCACGCTCACTCCCATTCAGGTGAAAGAGTTTATCTTTACCATACGCGATCTGTTTATGTGCGTTGAACAACTGAACAAGCCTGTAATCGCCGCTGTCAACGGCATCGCTCTGGGAGGCGGCACGGAACTGGCTCTGGCCAGTGATATCCGCATTGCGGCAGAGACTGCGTCCATGGGGCTGACAGAGACCCGTCTGGCCATCATCCCCGGGGCAGGCGGAACACAGCGTCTGCCGCGCCTTGTGGGACGCGGCAAAGCCAAGGAACTGATCTTCACCGGCCGTCGTGTGGATGCTTCGGAAGCGCTGTCCATCGGTCTGGTTAATCAGGTCTGTGCGCCGGAGGCTCTGCTGGATGAATGTATGAAAATGGCTTCCATGATCTGCGAGACCGGCCCAGTCGCTATTGAACAGGCCAAATACGCCATCAATTACGGCCTTGAAACCGACCTTAACACAGGTCTTGCCATTGAATCCAATGCCTACTGGGTAACCATTCCCACTCAGGACCGTCTGGAAGGACTTGCCGCATTTCGTGAGAAACGGAAACCTGTATACAAAGGTGAGTAATATCAGGAAAGAATGGATTCCCCCTTTGAAGGGGGTGCGGGGGATGTTTCAGATTTCGAGTTTCATCCTCCCTGTAGCCCTCCCTAAGGGTGAGGGTTTTGATCTGCTGATTTTGATTGAACAAAATTCTACCATGAAAAAATAATGGAACTGGAAATTCGAGACATGTTTCCAATTCCCATAGGAGATAAGATTATGACTGAGCATGATTACTGGAAAATTTTCCCCCGTATGCCCAAAAAAGTGACCATCGGCGATATCACCATCCGTGACGGTTTTCAGCATGAGGAGATATTTGTCTCCACTGAGGCAAAGAAATTTTATCTTGAGGAACTGATTTTCGCAGGGTGCCGTGATATTGAGGTGACCAATCTGGGAAATCCCCATCTTATGCCCCAGTTCCGGGATGCGGAGGAACTGCTGACGCATCTCAGGAGCGACCGTTTTAAAAAGAAGTGCGAGCGGAAAGGCATTAATTACGATGATATCTGTCTCACCTGTATCACCATCCGCGAGAAATCCGTTGAACGGGCCATTGCATTGAAAGAGAAAGGGATTGGACCGGATCGTATCCTGATGATGGTCTCCACCGAGGAGGAGCACCATTTTGCCAACTCCGGAACCACCCTGCCGGACTACTGGAAAGAATGCGAGCGATCTATTAAAAAATGCAACGATGCGGGCATCAAGATGTGCGGCACAGTCAGCACCATCTGGGGAAGCCCCATTGGCGGCGCCACGGACATGAAGGATGCGGTTGAGTTCACCAAACGGTGGCTTGAGATCGGCGCCCACGATGTGGAACACGCAGACCATGACGGCAGCGCATCCGCTCCGGATGTCTATCGCTATTTTTCCATGATTCTGGATGAGATGCCGGATACCCGTCTCCATATCGCCCATTTCCATGAGACCAAGCGGGTGGCTTCGGCTTCGGTACTTGCCGCACTTCAGGCCGGCATCACCAATTTTGAGGCAACTCTGGGCGGTTTGGGCGGACAGCCTGCCAATTTTCTGGATGACTGCCCGGTCAAAGGCACAGGCGAATACTACTACGATGATCCCAGATATGTGGGTCTGGTAACGCTGGAAGACACTCTGGTTCAGATTGATGAGATGGGAATCGAACACGGATATGACGTGGACCGCATTCTCTGGCTTGGCAAGCAGATGGAACGGACTATGGGCCGCAGACTGCGCTCCGAGGCCATCCTTAATGGCAGAACCCTGAAAGAAGGGCATCCGAAATTTGCCCGTCCCGGTCTGGCAAAGCGCAAGGAGAAATTCGGAGAAGACCCCAAACAGTTGCTGCCCAGGGAATGGGGGGATGCAGCCGTTCTGCCTGAGCAGTGTCGTGCTTAAAAAGGGTTAAGGTTAAAGGGGTTAAGGTTAAAGGGGTTAAGGTTAAAAGGGTTAAGGTTAAAAGGGTTAAAGGATAAAGGATTAAAGTCGGAAGGCTTCCTGTATTTTACCCTTAACCCCTTATCCCTTTGCCCGTTATCGTAACACATGGAGAAGACAACAGTATGAAAACAAAACCTCATATCAATGTGGATTATTTTGAAGATCTGACCGGCGACATTTCGGAATCAGGTCAGGATGGTATTGATGAAATCGGACCACGGCTTAAATCTCTGAGAAAGGAAAAAGGGCTTTCCCTTGAAGGGCTCTCTTCCAAAACCGGATTTGAGGCGGAACTGCTGGCCGGAATTGAGAGCGGTGAGATTTCTCCCCAGTTGGGAACAGTCATAAAACTGTCCAAATCCCTTGATGCGGCCTTTGGGCAAGTGATCTCCGGAGCCGGAGACAAGCCCTACGCCATTACCCGTCTGAAAGATCAGAAGGCCATATCCCGGTCCACATCCGGAAAAGGCGGAAAGCATATCTATTCCTACAAAAGCCTTGCACCGGAAGTAAAGGGTCGGACAATGGAGCCGCTGATTGTGCAGCTTCAGGAAAGCTCTGAAAAAGAAATTTCCACCCATGACGGCGAGGAGTTCATCTATGTGCTGAACGGAACTGTGGCACTGCTCCTCGGGGAAGATCAGTTTGAACTGGAACCCGGGGACAGTGCCTACTACCTGTCCAACACGCCGCATTGGATTACCTCCAAAAGCGGCAACGCCACGATTCTGGCTGTAATCTACGGGAAATAGTCATGCAGGTTCAGAAGTGTCAGGTTTCATGTTTCTAATCCTCAACCCGTTAAAACCTGACACCTGACACATGAAATCCAAGGCCTGACCATAGAAAAGGGGACAAATGATGGCAAAACTATTGTGGGAACCTTCGGAGGAGCAGATCAAAAAAACCAATATGCACTGCTTCATGACCGGGGTGAATGAGAAATACAATAAGAATTTCACAGAGTTCGGGGAACTCTGGCAATGGTCGGTGGACAATATTCCCGAATTCTGGGCAGAAATGTGGGATTTTGCCGGGATCAGAGCTTCGGCACCTTTTGAACAGGTGATTGACGACGTGAATAAGATGCCGGGAGCCAAATGGTTTCCCGGGGCGCGGCTCAATTTTGCGGAGAATCTGCTCAGATACAGAGACGAGCAGACCGCCCTGGTTTTCCTCGGAGAGGATCAGGTCAGACGGAGACTGACCTACGCCGAATTGTATGACGAAGTGGCCCGCGTTGCCAAAGCTCTCCGGGACTCGGGCGTTCAGGCCGGAGACCGGGTCGCAGGCTTCATGCCCAATATGCCGGAATCCATTATAGCCATGCTCGCGGCTGCCAGCATCGGAGCAGCCTGGTCATCCTGTTCCCCTGATTTCGGCATCAAGGGCGTTCTTGACCGCTTCGGACAGATTCGGCCAAAAGTGCTGTTCACGGCCAACGGTTATTTTTTCAAAGGCAAAAAGTTGGACAGCTTGCAACGGATCGCGGACATTCTGAAGCAGATTGATTCTGTTGAGAAAGTTGTGGTGGTTCCCTACACAGATGAGAACCCGGACATCATAGGCGTTCCCAATGCTGTCATGTACGACGAATTCAGATCATCCGAATCCGGTCTGGAGATCAGATTTGAGCAGCTGCCCTTTGACCATCCCCTGTATATCATGTATTCCTCCGGAACCACAGGGCTGCCCAAATGCATGGTTCAGAGCGCGGGGGGGATTCTCATTCATCAGATGAAAGAGCATCTGCTCCACACAGATCTGAAGCGGGAAGACAATATTTTCTATTTCACCACCTGCGGCTGGATGATGTGGAACTGGCTCACCTGCGCCCTGTCCGTGGGTGCCACGGTGATTCTGTACGATGGCAATCCTTTCCAACCCGGCCCGGAGGCATTATGGAAGATGACAGAGAATGAAAAAATCACTGTGTTCGGAACCAGTGCCGGATATATTGCGGCACTCATGAATTCCGGTATCAGACCGAAGGAGAAATTTGACCTGTCCTCACTGAGGGCACTGCTCTCCACGGGTTCGCCGCTTTCCATGGAAGGCTTTGACTTTATCTATGATGAGATAAAAAAAGACCTCCAGTTGGCATCCATTTCCGGCGGCACGGACATCAACGGCTGTTTTGCCCTGGGCAATCCCATTGATGCTGTCTATGCCGGGGAACTCCAATGCCGGGGGCTGGGCATGAAGGTGGAAGCATTTGATGAAAATGGCAAACCTGTTTACAATCAGCAGGGCGAGCTGGTCTGCACCGCGCCTTCGCCGTCCATGCCCATCTATTTCTGGGACGACCCGGACGGAAAAAAATATCACTCTGCCTATTTTGATGTATACCCGGGTATCTGGCGCCATGGCGATTATATCGAAATCAATGACCGTGGCGGTGTGACCATTTACGGGCGATCCGATACCACCCTGAATCCCGGGGGTGTCCGCATTGGCACGGCTGAAATCTACCGTCAGGTGGAGATGCTGGAGGAGATTGAGGACAGTCTGGTGGTGGGGCAGGACTGGAAAAACGATGTCCGCGTGGTTCTTTTCGTGAAAATGGCGGAGGGTCACAAATTGAGCGACGAACTCATGAACAAAATCCGGCAGACCATCCGCAGCAATGCCTCACCGCGCCATGTTCCGGCCAAGATCATCCAGGTACCGGATGTTCCTTACACCCTGAACATGAAAAAGGTGGAACTGGCTGTCAAGAAAACGATTCAGGGCCAAGCAGTGCTCAACAAAGATGCCCTGAAAAATCCGGAAGTGCTGGACTATTATGCCGATATAAAGGCGTTGCAGGAAGACTGAAGCCGTCCATCCGCCTTTCATCTGCACGGATTGGCGATAAAAAAGGATTTTGATGATGATCCCGTAATCCTTTCTTATCACTGAACCGTGCAGTTGCAGGACATCTGCTCCCTACACGAGAAACCTGGGAACGAGAGATCATGATCCGGTAAAAGTCAGTATCATTGCCCAATCAACTCCACTACACCCCACCCGAAAACAAAGTCTCCGCATAAAACCTCGTGATCTCATCCATGCCCTCAAAAACATGATCTCCGTTCCGGTTCCGGGCCGCCATTTCTTCACGGATGTCCGATGCGAGGATTTTGCCAAGTTCCACTCCGAACTGGTCAAAGGGATTGATGTCCCAGACAAAGGCTTCAAAAACTGTTCTGGCCTCATAAAAGGCGAGAAGCCGCCCCACGTTTTCCGGCGACAGATCCCCCAGAAGGATGGTGGCGGAGGGACGGTTTCCGGAAAAGGACCTCGCCCTGTCCGCATCCTCCTTCCCCAATGCCAGCGCCATGGGCTGGGCAATGAGATTTGCCCACAATTCCTGATGATTGCTCACCCCCTTGGATTCCGCCTGATACTGCTCATACTGCGGTTTGACCACACCTATAAAATCAATGGGAAAGGCCCGCCCCTGATGGGCCATCTGGAAAAATGAATGCTGGGCGTTGGTTCCGGGCTCGCCGAAGATGATCATGCCGGTCTGCTCGTTCTGACCACTTCCAATCCCGGCCCCGTCCCTTGTTACAGATTTGCCGTTGCTTTCCATGTAAAGCTGCTGAACATGCGGTGCGAGTTTGCACAGGGGGGAGGCATAGGGAAGGATGGCCTGTGCGGGATAACCCAGAAAATTGTTGTTCCAGATGCCGATGAGTGCGGCGGTGAGCGGAAAATTTTTTTCCGGCGGCGCTGTTTTCGCGTGATTGTCCATTTCCTCCGCCCCCCTGAGAAATCGTTCAAATGCCTCATATCCCAGATACAGACTCAGCGGAACCCCGCCCACTGCCGAAGTTGCGCTGTATCTGCCGCCGATGAAATCAAACATATGAAAGGCCGCAAGCACGGGATTTGAGGGATCATCCCCGGGACTGCCCTTGGCGGTTACCGTGATCACATGCCTTGCCGGGTCAATACCCCTTGCCTTCATGAACTTGTATGCCTGATTCGTATTGGCCGAGGTTTCCGCGGTGGTGTAGCTTTTGGAGACCACAATCCAGAGCGTGGTTTCCGGGTCAGTCTGACTGGCAATTTTCCCGAAATTGTGGATGTCCACATTGGCAAGATAATGGAGTTCAATGCCTTTGTCCGCATACGCGGAAAGGGCCTGGGAGACGAATTCCGTGCCGAGATAGGAGCCTCCGATGCCGATGACAACAGCATGCCTGAAGGCTTTTCCCGTGGAACCGGTGATGTCTCCCGAATGAATTTTCTGCGTGAAGGCTTTGATTTCATCCCTGACCCGCAGAATTTCGGGCATGATATCATTTCCATCAACAAGGATGGGATTGCCCGAAAAATCTCTGGAAGCCGTGTGCAGCGCGGCCCGGTTCTCCGTGCTGTTGACTTTTTTACCATCCATCATTGCCTGAAACCTGGCTTTCAGCTTTCCCACCCCAGCGAGTTCCAACAGCAGTTCCATTGTTTTCTCATCCACTCTCTGACGGG
>Ga0233403_10001056_pt1 | contig 12977 bp, 13 predicted proteins | sample Na_oxic_1_MG_FD_179866 | JGI IMG/M metagenome (GOLD analysis project Ga0233403, IMG submission 179866) | Seawater microbial communities from Saanich Inlet, British Columbia, Canada - Na_oxic_1_MG | ecosystem: Environmental > Aquatic > Marine > Inlet | place: Canada: British Columbia | collected...
CTAAATAGCTAGACATTATTTTTCTCCTTCCTTCATGCTTAGTGTTGGTGGGCAACTACCTTTGGCATCATAGGATATTATCTTTGCTTCTTCATCGAATATTCCCATACTTATTATCAATCAAAATCCTATAACCTTTAACCAATTCACCAATACCCAATTCCAAAGAGTGAGCCGGTTCAAAACCGGTTTTCTCAATTTTGTCGTTAGAAACTATGTAGTCTCGTTTATCAATATCCTCACCAATTTCAGATTCTAAATAAACCAATGCTGGCACCTGTTCTTTAATTGATGCACATAATTCCAATTTGGAAAGGTTGGCATTAGATAACCCTACATTATACGGTTCATTTTTCATACTCTCAAAATTATTGATGGCATGGATAAAAGCACGAGCCACATCTCTGATATGGATATAATTTCTTTTAAAATGCCCCTCAAAAATGACGATAAATCTATCATTGACTGCACGATAAGTAAAGTCATTAACGAGCAAATCTATACGCATACGGGGTGACATGCCAAATACGGTAGCCAAACGAAATGTAATACTATTGCCCCTATCTAGTATCCTATTTTCGGTTTCAACTTTAAGCTTGCCATACACAGAAATAGGTTTAAGTGGAGATTCTTCCGTACAATAGATATCCGGTTCACCAATGCCATATCCACTATTGGTATTTGGATATAGAATCCATGAATCTTTACTAGCTAAATCACAGATAAGCGTAATAGCATCGCGGTTAGTGGATACGGTACCAAGATAATCATTTTTACACAATGGTGCCCCAACCAAAGCTGCCAAAGGAATAATAATATCTGCTTGATTGACTAATGGCTCTAAAACCGCTTTATCACGGGCATCACCACGAATAATTTCAAAATTGGGGTCAATACAACAAGTGAGCAAGGAGGTATTTTGATACATAAAGTTTTCTAATACAGTTACTTTATGTCTGGCCCTTAAAAGCTCTGGTACTAAAATTGAGCCTAAATAACCGGCACCGCCGGTGACTAAGATATTTGCCATAATTTTTAATTAAGCCTTGAAATAAATTTCAAGGCTAAAAGCTAAAGTCTGCTGAAGCAGACTATCCAAATTAGCTGGCTTTAGCCTGCTTTAGCTGTTAGCCTTGAGATTTATCTCAAAGTTTTTAACGTTTGATATAAGTAGTCAATTTTATCGCGTATGTCAATCGGATAATTACCCACAAAAAAGCCATTGTTATGCACAAACTGAGCATTTGTAGAGCGTGTACAAGCGTAATTGAAGTGTTTTAATACATCATGCTGTAGTATATTACCCCCAGTGATAATACGATATTCAATATTGGCTTTTTTTAATGTCTCCAGTACCGGCTTTCGTTTAACTCCGCTTTCAGGATTGACGATCATGGTAAAACTAAACCAAGAACTGGCTCCATTTTCTGTTTGGATGATAAAACGAGGATCATCCTGAAAATAATTAACAAAGTGTTCAGCATTCCTTCTCCTGATATCAACATATTGATTTAACTTTGTCAACTGGGTTCTGCCCACAGCACCATTCAATTCACTGGGACGTACATTATAGCCGGGCAAAATAAAACGATAAGCTTCAAAAAAATCTTCAGCCCGTTTGGTAAATATTGGACTGTCTGAAGGTTGATCCCGTGTCCAACCATGATTACGCAGAGAACGCATAAGACAGTAAATTTCATAATCGTTGGTTAAAATACAACCACCTTCCATAGTAGAAATATGATGGGAAAAAAATGTACTAAATGTATTAACTAAGCCAAAAGTGCCGGTGTACTGGCCCTGAAATTTGGCTCCCATAGATTCACAGTTATCATCAAAATGAATAAGGTTATGTTTGTTTGAAAGTTCTTGGATAACATCGTAAGGACAAGGATTACCTAATACACTTACTGAAACGATCATCCGGGTTTTAGCTGAAATGGCATTTCTAAGCTCATCCACATCATAGTTTAAAGTTGCCAAATCTACATCCACAAATCGAATTTTTAAACCATACTGATGTAGTGGATAAAAAGTAGTAGCCCAAGAAATACAAGGGGCAATCACTTCATCACCGGCTTTGAGAGGATTTTCTTGCCGATAAAATAGAGAGGCTGTGGCAATAAGGTTAGCTGATGAGCCAGAATTGACCATTACCGCATATTTCATCCCCATAAGTTTAGCAAAATCTATTTCAAATTGATCTCCAAGCGTGTGTAAAACAATATTACGCAAAAGGACTGCCGAGATTGATGGTTTTAAAAGAAGTGGCTGATGTAAGCCGGTATGGCTCGGTTCAGCTAACAAATGCAGATATTGTGGAAAAATTTACCGAAAAAGACCTCACCACGTCATTTATCGCAATGCCATTAGGTCAAAAGGTAGCACTAAGTTCCAAAATATTGCTTAGGAACGTGCACAAAATTCCACAATGTTGAATCAGACCTGACAGGTTTCCAAAACCTGTCAGGTCTAGTTGCCGAAATTATTTCATGCACGTTGCTTATTTATATGTTATTTTGATTTGTGTATAACGATGAGCGCAGTGTGTGGGAACGAGAAAAAATCCCAAACACCTATATTTCTTATTCATCATCATTAGTCCAGCTAATTTCTCCAACCGGCGGTTGGAGTTTTTCATGTTGCTGTAATTCTAAATGAAACAGCCTCAGATTCCAAACTTAACTCATTAACGGTAATTTTTGATAAGTTTGTTCTATTAAGTAATAAACATAAGAGTAATCATATTTTCTGCCTAATTTTGGTTTCCAATAACGACCATGAGCAAGCCAATGTCTATATTTTAATGCCCCAAGTAACTCAGATATGAGTAATTTATTTTCTGGATAGTGTTGTTTCCAAGTTTCAAGAATATCTTCTTCTAAAGAGGCACGATGAGATTTTTGTTTATATAGCGTCCTAAAATCTTTGGATAAATCATCTTTTCCCTTTTGATAACAGCGTGTTAGATAATCTATTCTTAATTTGGCTTCAAGCGATGACAACAAAGTTAATGATGACGTTCTTTCCAGCTCATCTATTCTAGCACGAAACTCAATAGAAACTTCTTCTGGTGAGTAGCTCATAAACTTTGCTGGTAAAAATTCTCTTTGCTCTTCAATCCCATAATATGCCTTCAAAGCATTTTCGGTGTCATAATGATGCTGAACCACTTCATATAATTCCAGATTTAAGCCTGAAAAGCTTACTCGTTTACCCATTGATCACTTCCATCAGCGCATCAAAAAAACTTTCCTCATTTAAATCAATCAATTGAATGGTAGGCGGTGGTGTGGCTATTTTCCAGGCCCAATCAATATTTTTGGCTCTGTCATAGATTTGGACTTTTGCACTGGGCGTTGTGGAATGTTTATCAGCCAATAAAAACCTTACTTTACCAGCACTACCCTCCATATCAATTCTACCTTTTGAACCAAATAATCGTGTACCAATAGGGATAAAGACAATCTCTTGGTTAGCTATTTTAAGGTGTAATTTTTTACTTTCGTAACTACCAATGTATTCCTCATTGAGTCTATATGGAAAAAATTCTAAAGTGACTTGTTTTTGCGTTTTATACTCATAAAACCATTTCTGTACCAGAGAATAAAAATTATTGATGTTATCAAGCCAGTCATTTTTTCTTTCCTCCCAATCGGTATCTTCTTCTGTTGATTTATGTTGTTTGATAAATGCGTCAAAATCTTTTTTGCTCATGTTAATAACCTGTCTATGTTCTTGAACGGTCAAGTTTTAGCGTGTTTCCTAGTCATAAACTCTCTTAATTCGTTCATCCCCGTAATTCGTTGTGCTATTTTACTGTTTCACCCGACAACTCACAATATGCCATCCCAAACTCCCAATAAAAATAAAGGTCGTTGATAGTAACAAAATCTGGGCGATTATCAGTGGGGTGTCATAGAAATTATATTGTGCTACCACTGATGGCATTCATTCCAATGATGTATTTAGAGTGTCTGCTAACACGAATTGGTATTCCTTGGATTAGTTGTGAAGCAAGTTCTCGTTCTTGTTTGGCAAATTTGAATTCTACCACTAGCGTGTCGGGTATATTAGCACGGTGAGTAAAATTTGGGTAGGTTTTGAAGCGTTGATCCAAAACGGTTTGTTGGTTATCTATGGTAACCCGGATTTTGCCGTCTGCTGAGATAAAATATTTGCGATAATAACGGTTAATGAGTATAGGTGCAGGATTAGCATCTAGCCAGTTTTTGCCATCGGATGGTATTTGCTGGAATAGTAATTGGCGAATAGTTTTCCAGTTGGCCCCCGGTTTATATGGCGTATCCTTTACCTTAAAATGCAATTTCCAGCCAAGGTGATTGCGTTTGTATTTAATTTCCAGTGTGCCAATTGCTGGCGTTTTTGAGTTGCCATACCAGCGATAGCGAATCTTGGTTCTGGCACTGGCTCCGGCTATATTATCAGTATAGGCGATATAGTTGTGGGTATCAAAGTAGATATTGTTTATCCAGCGATCTGCATAAGGTGCTGTAAAGCCGGCCGGATGTAAACGTAACCAATGCAAGATATGGTGGTAATGAACGCCATAAGCGGCAAATTTAATTTCTTGGCGGACTTCTTTGGTATTCATCATTGACGCAGCCCCGGTTTCATGGTTGTTTCGTAGAGTTGTTCAACATTCACGTCTTCACTTGCTTGTAATTTGCCATCAATTTTGATAGTGCTGCCCTTTTGGGAACGTGCTTGGGTGGTATTATCGCCAAATGTCAATTTATGTGCTTCAATGTTTCCTACTCCAAACTCAGGTTTTTTTGTATATGCCATCAACGCTGCATTCTGTACTTGTTTAATGGTGGAGTTGGAAATGTTCAGGTGGGAAGCGTCTTTACTTGCGGCTCCAGTTCCAGCATTGGTAATAGTAATGTTGGTTGCGGTCATTTTACTGCGTTCGCCAACGGAAAGGGCTTTATCGTTAATCTGCTGAAAACGAGTGCCGTTGATTTTGACCGTGCTACCACTGATGTCGATTCCATCGCCACCACCGGCTATTCCGATATTTTGAAATAAACCACCTTCTACCGTGCCTTGGGTAAAGTCGGCATCAAAGCCATCCGAAGCCGTGTCTATAATTTGCACGTCTTTTAGGTTAAATTTGGCGTGGACAATATTTAATGCGTCTTCGCCTTTATTGCCTTGCAAAATACAGTGATTGAGTTGAATATCGCTTTGATAAAAATTGACTCCGCCGGTTAATTCCCAGCCGTTACGATTTATACCGGTGGTATTGTTCACTGTTACATAAGACCATTCGGAAGGTTTGTTAGCATTCAGCACGACTAGTCCTTGCCAAGTAGCTTTTTCTATCCCTTCCAACACAATTGGCTCTTCTTTGGTACCTTGAAAGTGTAGCGAACCACGCGCAATCAATCCTTCTTTTTGGTTGAATTGTAGGGTTGTCCCGGCTGGGATTGTCAGGTTAAAACCCTCTGGTATATTCAAGGAGCCATTAACTTGCCATTGGCCGGGTTTGACAGCAATAGTTTGTTTGGCTTCATCAAGGGATAGGAATGCGTTTTGATCCAACAACTCTTTCTGAGAAGGCACCAAAATTGGATGTTTGGTTAAAGGGGCGTAATATTTTTGAGCGTTGATTTTGTGGAGCTTGTTAGCACCGGCTATATTTGCCGATACTTGTAGGGTATAGTGAGATGGCTCAGATGGTGGTTTATAATAAATATGTTGGAATTGCGGTAAAGTTTCAAGTGAAGTTGCCGGTAATTTAATAGGCAATTGTATTTCCGAAATGGGTTCAAATGCAAGGCTCGGACTTTTATTCTTTGGTAACCATTTAATAGATTGAACCGCCACCGCTCTTGGTAGGGTACTGGCTAATTCCAAATAAGGCCCTTGCTCACTTTGGATGCGATTAGCATGGAGAAGAACGGCACTGTCCGGCGCATCATCAACTGGGCCCGAATCAGTGATCGTTGGGTCAAGCAAAGCTTTTGCCCTTGCAAGCAGTCTGTCGGCTGGAAATTCATCCAATAGCCAAAATTCTCGGTGTAAAACGGGTAAGTGTTGTTGTTCTATTTCTTTTAATTTGTTGAGTAAATCGCCGTTTATAATTTCATTAGCAAGATAGGTAAGTGATTTATTATAAGCTGCTAGTATTTGAGGATCTTCTAACATCTTGGCAATCATCGGTTCTTCTTGAATGAGAGGTTTTCCTATACCACTTTCGGGTTCATTGGCAGTGACAATACTATGGTGAATGTTGGCATCATAACCAATAGGTTCCAGTTTCAGAGTAAGCGGATTCAAATAATAGCGTTGATTTGCCCAACGTATGGGGTGGATAGTTCCCCATAGTTCTACTACACTCAAAAACCGTCCCATCTGTTCAACATCAAAAACCTTTGAAGCAGACAGTTCACCATTGACGAAACCTCGCAGTAGGCCCAGTGCAATAGTGTTGTTCTTAGATAACTGTTCTGATTCTGCAATACGAGACAAACGAAAGGCATCAATAGGAGCGTTTTTATAATTATCAAAAATATTATCATCAGTATCAAGGCTTGCAACTGACCAAAACCAAGATTCATCAAAGCGGATGATGACACCTTCGCGTCGCCCATTTGCTTCCAGAAGCTCTTTAGAAAAATGTTCTTCCACCGCCATGATGCCTATATCGTCACCATTCACAATGGTATTTACAAAAAAATAACGGGGGGCTAACACATTCATATACCGCAAGCTTTCAAAAAATAGCACTTCTCCTTGAAAAGAACGGGTTACCGGGTGTTGAATCGAAAATCGCCTAAGCCCAAAAAGGTGATTTTTGTCTTTGACATGGATGCGGAAAGACCACTTGTTTCCTCGTAGGTGATCAGTCCAATCTCCCTTTAACCTCAGTTTAACTTTGGTTGTTTGGTTTTTATGCCTGATGGTGGCGGGCACAAAGTCATCTGAACCTTGTACGAGAACCCCTCTAACTAACGCTTCAGCTCGCTTTTTAGAAAGTTGTTGCAAGTGTTTGAATTTTATATCAATGATTAGGGTTGGAATATCTGCTGCATTTATAGAGTTGAAGATTCTAGCAGGGATTTGGGTTGCAGACTTAATTAAGCCAATATCTTTTCTCATGGCATAGTAACCCTCATCAAGTACCAAGTATCCTCCTCTGATGTTCCTTCTTATCATCCAATCTCTAATATCTCCTATTGTTATCGCATTGGTAGCTATCATTAAAATCACCACCGCAATAAATACAAATAACCAACGCATTTTGATGAACAGCGAAGTTTTGTTAGATTTGGGCTTTTCTTGCTGGTGCTGATGATTTGAGACTTTAACTTGCATAATCGTTTAAATACTTGGTAGTTGACTTTGATCTAGAAATGTGACTCCAATGGTAGGAAAGGCGTGGCGCAATTCATCAACCAACGCACTTAAATTATCGGTACTGGCAATATCCAACAAATAAGTGGCTTCGACAGAAGTTTGGCGAGCATCGAATCTTCGGAGATCGCTGTTTAACACATGCTTGGAAATCACTTCGTTTAAACGTTCTAGGTAGCGGTTAGATTGTTCATTCTCATCAATGGGCCAGTCTATGGAAAGATACAAGTTTTTATTATCAGCCTCACGCCGTGTCCATTTTAGAACTGCCATAACGGTGAGGATAAACAGGCAAGCAACAACGGTTGGTATGGTTTGATTGGCCCCTAATCCTAAGCCTATTGCAATAGATATAAACAAATAAGCCAATTCTTCTGGCTCTTTAATTGGAGTACGAAAACGTACAATCGAAAGAGCACCTACCAAACCTAAAGAAAGGGCGAGGGACGATTTCACTACACTGATAATAAGTATGGTAGTTAATGCTATAAATGGGAATACTTGTGCAAATTCTTCGCGGTTGGATAAGGTTTCGCCAAAGCGTTTGAAGTGCCAACGTAGGATCAATGATAAAACTACGCCAATACTTAGGTTTAGTAAAAGCATGGTAAGCGACAAGGTGTCACCTTGCCAGTTTAGATTAAATTCTTGCATTTTTTGTCCATTATTTTTAATAGTTACTTGACCGATTATAAGTATACCAAGTCAACGTCCAGATGAAAAGAAGGCTCATAGATAGTAACAAAATCTGGGCGATTATCAATGGTGTATCATGAAAAAAGTGGATCAGCGAATACAATAAGCCAACGCCACCGGTGCCATAGAATTTGCAAAATTCTTGGTTAAATATTTTGAGTTAAGTTTTCTATTTTTTCAATCCATTCATTAAAATGTTGACATTCTTTTCTCATTTTATCTAAACCAATCTCTAAGGCGACATAAAGTCCCGCAGTTGCTTTTTCACGACAATATTGCTTTAAAAATTTTTCAATTCTTTTTGAAGGGGCTGTATTTTCTGATTCATTTATCAGTTCAATATTATCATAGCCTTTAACATCACTTTTTAAGGCTAATATTTTTCGTTCAATGTCATTTTCATCTATATAGTATTCTTTAAATTTATTTAAATCGCTAAATAAAAGTGTTTCAAATTCGTGTAACTGTATATAAGGCATAAAATTATTTTGATTAATATCATTTTTAAAGGCCTCTTCTAATGCATCCACTTTTTTATATTTATCTTTCTCATCTATATAATTTTCATAATTTGGAAAGGTTTTGGGTAGTGCGTATAAATCAATCATGGTCGTAAAATATAAATCATCTTTTGAATTGTTTCATTCTTTTTAAAAGATGGTTTTTATAGTACTCGTAATTGTTACCACCCCCTTTACAATATTTGCCAGTATGCGTTTTACCAGTTATGACTTGTTCAATACCTTGGACAAATATCTCTTGAGTTTCAAGAAAGGGCCTGAGTATTTCTTTGACGAACTCTTCTTCTGTTCGGCCCTCAACTATAAAATAGCAATAAATCATTTAAGGACGCCCCCCTATTATATTACTTTCCCAAATTTGAGATAAAGAATACTCGGCGAGCCAAGTCTTTAAATCCTTCTCATTCAATTTTTTAAATTCACTAAAATACCTACCGGTTCCCATTTCTTTTTCTCTGGAAACGACAATAATATTATCAATCTCAAAATGATTAAGCAGCCGTTCTGATTGTGTGGCAATAAATATTTGCGAATATTTTGAAGCAGAAGTCAATAAACTTGCCAATTTATCAATTGCAACCGGATGAAGGCCTAGTTCTGGCTCATCAATAATCATAATGGAAGGCATTTTTTCTTTTGGCTGTATCAGCAGTGTGGCTAATGCCATAAATCTAAGTACGCCATCAGAAAGCCTAAAAGCACCAAATTCCATATCAGAACCCATTTCCTTATATTTCAATAAGATATAATCATTTTTATTGGGATTCAAAACAAAATCATCAAAAAATGGGGTTATCTGTCTTATGATTAATTTGATTTTATTATAATGCTTGGGGTATTCATCTTTTAAGCAGTATAAAAAAGAAGCTAAATTACCGGCATCACTTTTCAAATAAGCATTATCCTCAATCGCTCTAGCTTGTTTAAGCCAAGCATTTTTTGAAGTATCGTGGAAATGAAAAATGCTTATGCTCGATAAAAAGCTTCTTATCTTTTTAGCTATTGTTGCTTGCGCGTTTTTTTCTAATGAGAGTGCTTCTAACTCAGTCTCTTTATTACCGCCACATAAGGTTATTTTTTGAGGCTTTTCATGATTTTTATCGTCAATACTTTCTTGTGCAAATACCAAAGTATCTCCCGCAATATGTGATAATTTAAACTCATATCGACTTTCACCCGTTTGAAAAGTGAAACCTATCATGGCTTCTATTTGAGACGTTACTTTTGGACCAAAATATAACAGAGAACTGGCAAAGCCATTCTCAACCAGATATTGCTGAAAATGATTTGTCATCATAAAGCTCATCATCTCAAAAAAAGAGAGCAGATTTGACTTACCACTACCATTAGCACCTATAAACAAGTTGATATTTTGATCAAACTCTAAATTTTCTTGGTGTTTAATGGTTTTAAATCCTTCCAAAGAGAGTCTTGATATTTTCATATTTTTTAAATATATCACCAAAATGACAGTTTAGAATCAGTAGTCACCCGACAACTCACAACATGCCACCCCAAACTCCCTATAAAAATAAGGCTCGTTGATAGCAACAAAATCTGCGCGATTATCAGTGGGGTATCATGGAAAAAATGAATAAGTGAATATAACAATCCTACACCGCCAGCTAAAAACCATAGGAAGCCATAACGAAAATGAGCAAGATTATAGGTGAAAATGACATTGGATAGTGCTAGTAATGCCATTGCAATACTGATTATTTGGAGTAAGGGGGCTGATTCAATATACTGTTTGCCAAATAAAAGGCTGATAATCATTTCTGGGAATAGATTAAAACAGTAATACCACGATTTATTTATCAAAAAAATCACCCAAAAGCAAAACAAAACCAATGATATCCTTAGTTTTTTCGTAATGCTTTTTATCAGCCGTCAAAAAAACACCTTGCTGAAGTATTGCTAACGCATGAAACGTAGCATCATACGACGAAATGTGCCCCTTTCCTTTAGTATCAATTGTGGCAATTTCTAAAGTTTTCAAAGCCAAGCTTTCGGAATAATCAACCAAATTAATAATTTTGGCTTCGGTATAATCTTTTAACATCAGAAGATGCTCTTGTATTTCATCATTTGGAATATTTTCTTTTACCAAAGTATTCAACACTTCATAAGAAGTTAGTGTCGGTGCAAATAGTAAAATTTCTCCATCTTTTGCTTGTTTAAAAACATTATCCGCTAAATCAGCATCTTCCTCTTCCAAAAATAGTTTAACCGTTACTGAAATATCAACTATAAGTATCAACTATAAATTTTTTCTTCATTTAGCGTTATTCCTCTTGCCGAATTTGTCGTAAAGTTTGAACAGAATGGCCGGTTCCTTTACTTTTTTTATGTCCTTGATGTTTTTCATAAACCGCTATTTTCCCTAAAATTGTCCTCAATTCCTCTTCAGAAATTTGCGTTAATAATTGTGCAATTTCCAATGAAACTGAGATAGTCACACGCTTAGGTTGATTGTTTGTTTGAATAACATCTTGATAAACAGATTTTTCTACTTTTGGCATCATTGGTATGACCTCATCTCATAAAAATGTTTAACATTAAGTGATACGTTTTTGGCTTTTACACTGTCAGTATAAATTGTTTTTTGTCCCATAGCCATAAAAAAACGCTCTCAATTCGTTTATCTCCGTAATTCGTTGTGCTATTCTACGGTTTCACCCGACAACTCACAACATGCCAGCCAAAACTCCCTATAAAAATAAGGCTCGTTGATAGCAATAAAATCTGCGCGATTATCAATGGTGTGTCATGGAAAAAGTGGATCAGCAAATACAATAAGCCTACGCCTCCGGCTAAAAACCACAGGAAGCCATAACGAAAGTGGGCGAGGTTGTAGGTGAAAATGACATTGGATAGAGCTAGTAATGCCATTGCGATACTGATTATTTGTAATAACGGGGCTGATTCAACATACTGTTTGCCAAATAAAAGGCTAATAATCATTTCTGGGAACAGATTAAAACAGTAATACCACGATTTATTTATCAAAAAAATCACCCAAAAGCAAAACAAAACCAATGATGATCCTTAGTTTTTTCGTAATGCTTTTTATCAGCCGTCAAAAAAACACCTTGCTGAAGTATTGCTAACGCATGAAACGTAGCATCATACGACGAAATGTGCCCCTTTCCTTTAGTATCAATTGTGGCAATTTCTAAAGTTTTCAAAGCCAAGCTTTCGGAATAATCAACCAGATTAAGAATTTTGGCTTCGGTATAATCTTTTAACATCAGAAGATGTTCTTGTATTTCATCATTTGGAACATTTTCTTTTACCAAAGTATTCAACACTTCATAAGAAGTTAGTGTTGGTGCAAATAGTAGAATTTCTCCATCTTTTGCTTGTTTAAAAACATTATCCGCTAAATCAGCATCTTCCTCTTCCAAAAATAGTTTAACCGTTACTGAAGTATCAACTATAAATTTTTTCTTCATTTAGCGTTATTCCTCTTGCCGAATTTGTCGTAAAGTTTGAACAGAATGGCCGGTTCCTTTACTTTTTTTATGTCTTTGATGTTTTTCATAAACCGCTATTTTTCCTAAAACGGCCCTCAAATTCTCTTCAGAAATTTGCGTTAATAATTGTGCAATTTCCAATGAAACTGAGATAGTTACACGCTTAGGCGGATTGTTTGTTTGAAGAACATCTTGACAAACAGATTTTTCTACTTTTGGCATCATTGGTATGACCTCATCTCATAAAAATGTTTAACATTAAGTGATACGTTTTTGGCTTTTACACTGTCAGTATAAATTGTTTTTTGTCCCATAGCCATAAAAAAACGCTCTCAATTCGTTTATCTCCGTAATTCGTTGTACTAATCTATAGTTTCACCCGACAACTCACAACATGCCACCCCAAACTCCCTATAAAAATAAGGCTCGTCGATAGCAATAAAATCGGCGCGATTATCAGTGGGGTATCGTGGAAAAAGTAGATGAGTGAGTATAATAATCCGGCAGTCCGGCACAACGTAGTTTTGTTATTTTACAACCCAAGGTAAATTTTGCAATTTGTCTTTAGATACAACTTTAGGATGTGCATCAATAGCTCTTAATCTTCTACCTAATTGGATTTGTAAATTGAATAAATCCCAGTTGGATTGCTTTAACGTTCTTCTGAATGGTGCTAGTTCTACGTGAACAATAACTTTTAATTCATTTGTAATTGAAAAATTATGAGCAATCCTTCTTTCTTCTACTGAATTATTAACGCTAATTTTCATAGGTAAAATTGCAGCTAAAGTTGAAATGACTTTGTTAATGACTGTTTCAATCAATTCATTTATGGTTAAGTTATTTGTGTTAGGAGCAGTATAATCTTTTATTTCAATCAAATAACCTACTTCTCTGTTGA
>Ga0233403_10001057_pt1 | contig 12971 bp, 11 predicted proteins | sample Na_oxic_1_MG_FD_179866 | JGI IMG/M metagenome (GOLD analysis project Ga0233403, IMG submission 179866) | Seawater microbial communities from Saanich Inlet, British Columbia, Canada - Na_oxic_1_MG | ecosystem: Environmental > Aquatic > Marine > Inlet | place: Canada: British Columbia | collected...
ATCTTCCGGTGCATCGGTTGCCAATGCAAAACTGATCGGCGCCGGGGACACGGATTTTGCGATTCTGCAAAACGACATTGCCTCTTATGCCTACAATGGCAAAGAGGGGATGTTCGCCAAGCCCATCAAGGATCTGCTCGGAGTCTGCACACTGTTTCCGGAGCATGTCCAGGTGATTGCAAGAAAAGATTCTAAAATCAAATCCATCGGAGATTTGAAAGGTAAAAAAGTCGCCATCGGCCCGGTGGGATCGGGCACCATGGAAAACGCAGCCCAGATTCTTGAAGCCTGGGGGATTTCGTTTGATGACCTGGCCAAGGCGGAGCAGCTTACAGCGTCCCAGTCCGCAGATTATATAAAGGACGGGCGTCTGGATGCCGCATTTTTTACCGTTGCGCTTGGCGCGGCAGTTATCATGGATACCGCGCTTATGGTTCCCACCGACATTGTGCCGGTTGAAGGCCCCAATGTTGAGAAACTGATCAAAAAATACCCGTTTTATGCAAAACAGACGGTCCCCGGCAAAACCTACAAGAACAATGACACAGATATTCAGACGGTGTCTGTGATGGCCATGCTGGCGGCAAGCAAGGTAATTGAGGCGGATATTGTTTACGCAATCATAAACGCCATGTATTCAGATCTTGCACAGTTGAAAAAAGCTCATGCGAAATTTCAGGAGATATCCATGGAGACCGGTCTGGTTGGCATGGGAATTCCTCTTCATCCCGGTGCTGAGAAATTCTTTAAGGAAAAGGGTCTGTTGAAATAAGAGAAACAGCTTTGTCTCAGAGTTGAATTTTGAGGTTTGAACGCAGAGTTTCGCAGGGGAGACTGACTGACAAAATTCTGCCTGTTTCTGTAAGACAATTTTGCAAATTGTTTTTGCCAAACCGTTTCGCAGCAAAGTTGAAACCAATCTGTAAGACAATTTTGCAAAATTGTCTTACAGGCCGGTTGATTAGATTTTAACTGTTTTTATGATTCAGGAGGTGCTCAGGTGCAAGAGGAGAGTATTCAGGACAGTGGTGATGGTGAGCTTGGCAGGAAAATCATGGAGGAATCTGAATCAGGTTCCAGAAAACTGACAGGCAATGTGGCACTGTTCATAGCCTCTGTTGCAGTGGCGATGTCATGTTTTCAAATCTACACCGGCTTTGCCGGTGAACTGCCAGGCTCAAAACAGTTGTCGGTCCATCTGACCTTTGCCATGGTTCTCTGTTTTGCCTATTTTCCGGGAAGCAAAAGCTGTACAAAGGCGAATCTTCCGATTTATGACATTCTTCTTGCTGTTCTGGCGGGCGGATGTGCATTTTATCTTTTTGCCAATTACGATCATGTGGTGACCTCCGTGGGAGATGCGGCAATCCATGATATCCTTGTCGGAGCCATGCTGGTTGTGCTGATACTGGAAGCCACCCGCAGGAGCATCTCCCCCATTCTGCCGATCATCACCATTGTTTTTCTGTTATATGCCTATCTCGGCCCACACATTCCGGGAGAATTGGCACACAGGGGCTTCAGAGTCAAAAGAATCATTGATCATCTCTTCATGTCCGGCGAGGGCATCTGGGGGGTTCCGCTGAGGGTGTCCGCGACCTTTGTTTTTCTTTTTGTCCTTTTCGGGGCATTTCTGGATAAAATCGGTGCCGGCGAATATCTGATCAATCTCTCCTTTGCCATGGTTGGAAAGTACAGGGGAGGGCCTGCCAAGGCCGCGGTTGTGGCATCCTGTGCCATGGGCTCCATTTCCGGCTCATCCATCGCCAACACGGTGACCACCGGTGCCATGACCATCCCGCTGATGAAAAAAGTGGGTTTCAAATCCCACACAGCAGGCGCCGTGGAAGTTGCAGCCTCCACAAACGGTCAGCTCATGCCGCCCATCATGGGTGCTGCCGCATTCATCATGGCGGAAATTATCGGCATCCCCTACATGGAGGTTGTCAAAGCCGCGTTTATCCCCGCGCTTCTTTCCTATTTTGCCATTTTCTCCATTGTGCATCTTGAGGCGGTGAAAGAGAACATCCGGGGGCTGACCCCGGAGGAGACTCCGCCCATGGTGAAAACCTTTGTTTCAGGCATCCATTTTCTGCTTCCCCTTGTGCTTCTGGTATGGCTGCTGCTGGTTGTCCGCTGGACACCCACAACAGCGGCATCATGGTCAATTTTGGCCGGAATTCTGGTGGCCATCGGAAACAATTACTATAAAAGTGCCTTTCTTTTTCCCGGGCTTGTCCGACAGAACGCTTCAAGTGATGACCCGGCATTTGCTGAGTACGGGAGCGATTCAGGCCGGTTCTTTTTCAAAAAAAGTCGTGAGGAGATTCTGGGCGCACTCGAGGCCGGAGCCAGGAATATGGCCGGTATAGCGGTTGCCTGTGCCTGCTGCGGAATTATCATCGGCGTGGTGACTCTGACAGGGCTGGGGCTGAAAATGGCGACTCTGATCACTGAGGCTGCCGGAGGCAACCTGTTTCTCACGCTGCTGTTCTCCGTGTTTGCATCCATCATCCTCGGCATGGGCCTTCCCACCACGGCCACATACATTATCATGGCGGCTATGACCGCACCCGCCATTATGACCATCAGCGCAGATCTCTCCCTCGGGCTGCCTGTTGTGGCTGTGCATCTTTTTGTATTTTATTATGGCATTGTTGCGGATGACACTCCGCCTGTGGGATTGTGCGCTTATGCGGCCGCTGGAATTTCAGGGGCGGATCCGGTGAAAACCGGGCTGAAGAGCTTCCGGCTCGATCTTGCCGCGTTCACTCTGCCATTCATGTTTATTTACAATACCAAGCTGCTGATGATCGGCACATCGTTTTGGGAACTGATGTATATCATACCTGTCTCGCTTGTCGGAATGTTCTGCTGGTCAGTTTTCATTCAGGGATTCTGGGTCATTAAAACTTATTGGGTGGAACGCTTTGTCTTTCTTTTTCTTGCATTCCTCCTCGTGAATCCAAGCCATTTATATGTTATGGGAATACACATCAATCAGCATGTTGCAAACCTGTTTGCCCTGGTCACCATGTTTCTGATTTTCGTGTGGCAGCGTTCCAGAAGAGCAAAAGCGGCAGGGGACTTGCAGCCACAGACATGATGTCCGGCAAGAGAAAAATCACAGGTGTTTTTCTGTTTCTGTTTCTGGTTTTATTTCTGTTTCTGCATGAAGTTACGGTGTTTGCCATACGCCTTCCTGACCGGAACAATGAGATTCATTTTCTCGAATCTGTGAAAGAGGGGGATGAGATCGTTCTGACTTATCGCCATTCCGTTGAAAAAACCCTTGTCAGAGGAATTTTCAGGGTGTCATCAACTCCTTCACTTCAGGCAAAGGAGACATGGATGACCTCCGTTGGCACGGGGCTTCCGAATACGTTTTCTGACCGAACCCGGCAGGAGGGAAAATGGCTGATAGTGGATGAGGGGCTGTCAGAAATTGAGAATTTCCGTTTTTTCATATCCCCTGTGAATAAAACCCGGCTTTCCACCCCTTCCGGTGCCGTGGATCTGACGCGTCTCTCTGCCGGGACAATAATTTTATTAGACATAGAGAGCATGTCTCTCATGCGGTACGGCGGATATGAGGCCGGGTTTCTCTGCCGGGATGCCGGAAAGAGGGGCGCATCGCCATAAATTCTTCTGTGCCAGAGGAATTCCCAAGAACCGATATACCCTGAAAAACACACCTTCCGGACTGACAACCCGGGAGAGTGCCTCCCCTTAATCTGTTACAATCATATTTGCAGGGAAAAATAAAAATGAATGAACTTCCGGGCAATCTCTTTCCGCGCAAACTTGACAGGCCATTGAAGCTTGCCAGGAGCGCAGAGGGAATATGGATAGAAGATGAGGATCAGAAGCGGTACATGGACGCAAGCGGGGGGGCCATTGTGGTCAATGCCGGACACTGTCGGAAAGAGATTGCGGATGCGGTGTATCGTCAGCTGATGTCCCATGATTATATCCATCCCACAATGTTTGCCACAGCACCGGCTGAACAGCTTGCAACAAAACTTGCAGACAGGGCCCCGGGAGATATCAGCCGATTCTATTTTCTGTCAGGCGGATCCGAGGCCAATGAGGCGGCCATCAAACTGGCCAGACAGATTCACATGGCAAACGGCAATGACTCCAAATTCCGTCTGGTCGCCCGCTGGAAATCCTACCACGGCCTGACTCTGGGGGCATTGTCGGCCATGGGCAGGACAGCGTTCAGAACTCCTTTCACGCCGCTTCTGAAAGATGCTCTCCATATTCCGGCGCCTTATTGTTACCGGTGCCCGTTTCAACTGGAATATCCCGCATGTCATCTGCGATGTGCATACGCACTCAATGACATTATTGAGGATGCCGGGCCTGAAACCATATCCGCCTTTCTTGCCGAAACCATTCCGGGCGCCACAATTGCCGCATCAGTTCCTCCGGAACAATATCTGAGAATCATACGGGAAATTTGCGATGCCCATAATGTGCTGCTCATCCTTGATGAGGTAATGTGCGGCACTGGGCGGACAGGAAAATGGTTTGCCTATGAGCATTATGACGTGGTGCCGGACATTGTGACTCTGGGGAAGGGGCTTGCCGGGGGTGCCATTGCGCTTTCAGCCCTCGGGGTCCGGGAATGTCATTTCAACACCGTCAGGGAGAACTGCGGTGCATTTGTTCACGGCGGCACCTTTTCCCATCATCCTGTGGCCGCGTCCGCGGGCCTCGCCCTGGCAGATATTCTGGAACGGGAATCTCTGGTGGAGAGAGTTGCCGACAAGGGGAAACGCCTGGGCCGTCTGCTGACTGAAAAACTCCTGCCCCTTGATGCTGTGGGAGATGTCCGGGGGAAAGGCTTTTTGTGGGGCATTGAGCTGGTTGAGGACAAAAAAACCAGAAAACCTTTTGACCGTTCCGCAAAAGTTGCAGAACGCCTCTGGGACAGGCTTTTCCAAAAAGGATTCATCCTCTATGTCGCAACCGGGCTTGCCGGAACTCATGGGGATGCCATTGTGGTGGCACCGCCGTATATCATCAGCGATTATGAGATGGATATGCTCGCAGATGCCATGGAAAGTACTTTTATTGAATTTTTCAAAGACCTCCGAGGTTTCTCCGCAGGGAAGTGAGAAGTGGAAAGTGAGAAGTGGGAAACCTCGGAGGTCTTCGTGAGATTGTTGCTTAAAAGACCTCCGAGGTTTCTCCGCAGGGAAGTGAGAAGTGGAAAGTGAGAAGTGGGAAACCTCGGAGGTCTTCGTGAGATTGTTGCTTAAAAGACCTCCGAGGTTTCTCCGCAGGGAAGTGAGAAGTGGGAAACCTCGGAGGTCTTCGTGAGATTGTTGCTTAAAAGACCTCCGAGGTTTCTCCGCAGGGAAGTGGGAAGTGGGAAACCTCGGAGGTCTTCGTGAGATTGTTGCTTAAAAGACCTCCGAGGTTTCTCCGCAGGGAAGTGGGAAGTGAAAAATGGGAAACCTCGGAGGTCTTCGTGAGATTGTTGCTTAAAAGACCTCCGAGGTTTCTCCGCAGGGAAGTGAGAAGTGAGAAGTGGGAAACCTCGGAGGTCTTCGTGAGATTGTTGCTTAAAAGACCTCCGAGGTTTCTCCGCAGGGAAGTGAGAAGTGAGAAGTGGGAAACCTCGGAGGTCTTCGTGAGATTGTTGCTTAAAAGACCTCCGAGGTTTCTCCGCAGGGAAGTGGGAAGTGAAAAGTGGGAAACCTCGGAGGTCTTCAAAAATGCTAAAAATTTAAAAAGCAGACCGGACCCGGCAGGTCTGTGTATCTGGAAAGAATATGGAAAAACTTATCATTACTGTGGCTCCCACAGGTTCTGTTCCCACAAAAAAAAATAATCCTCATATTCCCATAACTCCTGAGGAGATCATTCAAACCGGCATAAATTGTGAAAAAGCGGGTGCCGCCATTATTCACATCCATGCCCGTAATCCTGCTGATGAAACCCCGTCAGCCGATTTTCATATTTTTAAGGAAATATGTCAGGGCATAAAGGAGGAGACTAACCTGATTATACAGATTTCCACCGGTGGCAGAGCCGGAACAGAGTATGAGAAAAGAAGTGCAAGACTGCGCCTGAAACCTGAGATGGCAAGTCTGACCACCGGTTCCGTCAATTTTCCCTCATCTGTCTATGAAAACAGCCCGGCACTTATCAGAACGCTGGCCCGGGATATGAAGACATTGAATATCAAACCTGAAATTGAGGTGTTTGATGTCAGCATGATTCAGAATGCCCTTGATCTCGCAGATCAGGGGCTGATTCCAAGCCCCATGCACTTTGATTTTGTGATGGGACTCAAGGGCGCTATTCCAGCCACAATAGAAAATCTTGTTCATCTGAAAAACACCATTCTTCCCGGAATGACCTGGACTGTGGCCGGAATTGGGCAGTATCAGCTTCCCATGTGTGTTCATTCGATCCTCATGGGCGGCCACGCACGGGTCGGGCTTGAGGATTGTATTTATTATAAAAAAGGGGTGCATGCCACTAATGAGCAGCTTGTGGACAGAGTCGCACGACTGAGCGAAATGATGGGCAGGCAGGTGGCAACAGCGGATGATGCAAGGGATATTCTGGGATTGTCTGCTGCAAGTCAACCTGCGGAAGCAAAAATCACATAATGTCCAAAAGACGATAAACCGACCACGCGGGCCTGAACAGAACCTTCAGATTCTCTCTTTGGGACCCATATATATCTTTTCATGGCTGACACAATGCCATAAGCAGGGATATGTCAAGATGTTTGGGGATTAGTATGTTTTTGCAGAAAACCTCCCAAATGACTTACTTATTATCACTCGACTATCAAGTTTTTAAAATTTGACTAAATAAATCTGTATTTTCAGAGGCTTAAAATTTTGATAAAAATTTCATTTCTGCCAATCTTAAAAATCAGAATGCTGGCTTCAAATATAAGCCGCTGAATTTATTGACAGGCATCCGAAGTCCCCGATGTGAAGATTTCCAATAAATTCAGTCAGCATAAAAAAACTTGATAGTTGAGTATCACTGATATTTTTTCATGATTTTTTCCAATCCTCCGTCTCCCCTCATCTTCTCCAATTCCTGATTGAACAACTCCGCAAAAGGTTTCCAATTGTACTTCTTTGTAAACATGAGACGATATCCTACTTCCTGAAAAGGTTTGGAAAATTTTAATCTCCCCTGAAATTCGGGGTTTTGTTTAATAAGCCATAGCGCGACAGGTTTATCCATTATTGCAGCATCTGTACGGCCAATAATTAACATCTTCAAAATGGACAACCCGGATTGAGCATCGGCACGGCGAATGCGATTGTCGGCGAAATAAGGATTCAGGTACTGATAAGTGTATCCCAAACCGGTTCCTAAACGCAACCCGACCAAATCTTCGGGTGTGCTGAAGTTTTTTGTGCTCTCCTTTGGAAAAAACACAACAACTGAAATCATTATGACGGGGGCAGTCCATGTGTATTGTTCCGGATCAACTTTCACCCATTCCTTTGCTTTTGCACGGGCATCAATTATTCCCCGGTCCAGCATCAGGGCTTCCCGTTTTTCCGGAATCGTCCTGATGTTCACTTCATATCCGTGTGCAGAAGCAATGGCCTGTAACGCATCAACCATAATTCCGGCAACTGTCCCGTCGTCTCCGACTATAAAGAACGGGGGCCAGCCATCGGGACTGCAGCTGAAGATGATTTCCCTGTTTTCCGGTGTAGCGTTTGCGACGGTTCCCGCACAGAAAAATGCAATGAGCAGGATTGCAATAATAAGAATACAATTTTTCATAATTTCCCCCTCATGTAAATGAATTATGAAGGAATGAGGAACTGCCCATCGTCTTTTCATCCATGCGGTGAGCGGAACGTCATCATCCTCGCCCCCATCCTCCGATTTTTACCAGTTGCGAAATTATCTCCTCTGTCCCACCAAAGCGGCCAATTCCCCGACAAAACCCTTCATTGTCCCTGCACGGGCATCCATCTCTTCTGAGACAGCCGCCAGTTCCTGGGCATGTGCCGCGTTCTGCTGGATTACCCTGTCTGTTTCGGCGACCCCGCTACTCACTTGTTCGATGTTCCCGGCCTGTTCTTTGGAAACTGTCGCAATCTCACCGACTCGTTCACCAACTCTGGCAGAGATTGCAGTGACTTCTTTGAAAGTCTCATTGTTCCTGACAGCAAGTTCCGTTCCCTCACTGACCCGCCTTACAATTTTCTCTGTCAGATCAGCAGTGTGTTTTGTGGCGTCAGCGGTTCTTGCCGCAAGATTCCTCACCTCTTCAGCGACCACTGCGAATCCGAGTCCGGCCTCACCGGCCCTGGCCGCCTCAACAGCGGCATTGAGAGCCAAAATATTGGTCTGAAAGGCGATCTCATCTATCATCCTGATAATTTTACAAGTTTCCCTGCCAGCCTCGGATATTTTTTCCATGACACCGGTCATGTCAGACATGGCATCGCCTGCCTGTGTGACCACCCGGCCGACTTCTCTCATAAATTTGTCACTGTTGTCCGCATTGTCCGCGTTCCGTCGGCTCATGGAGGCCACCTCCTCCAATGACGCTGATGATTTTTCCAGGGACGCGGCCTGATCGCACGAACCCTCTGACAGTGACTGGCTGGCGGATGATATTTGTCCCGAACCCGAGGCAACTCTCTCGGCGATTTCAACAAGGCCGGTGATGATCCGTCTCACGGGGCTGATGAGATTCCTCCGTATGCTTATCATAATGGCAATCAGCAAAGACATATCCAACAATATGATTGTCACAATCACCATAATTATTTCATGCCTCAATTCGGCCATCATGAATTTTTTAGTCAGATAAACTTTGACAACTCCTAATTCCTCACCTTCCTGCACAATTTTTTTGCTTCTTTTGATAAGATTGCCTGAAATCTCATCCCCGGTTTTGACAAGTTGCCACCTGTCATCCCTTTTTATGCCTCTTACGACAGTCTTTTCCCCGTCATTCCTTCTGATCAGGACGGCGCAGATCCTTTTTTCCCTCATTTCGGAACTGATAAAAACCAAATCCGGTCAGAATGAATGTGGTGATGAGAATAAGGATGATCCCCATTTTTGTCTGAATGCTCCGTCTCGGGTATTTTTCTGTGTCGCCCTGTCCGTTCATATTTTCTCCTGATTCGGAGCTGTTCGTTTCAAAGATTTTGGAGTGCCGAAGCCTCCGCCTGAACACTCCTTTAACCGTTTCTGATTATCCTGACTGACCACGAATATCACGAATAAGCAGAGAAAATCATTCTTTTTAATTCCCATGCTCCGGTCTGATTTGTGCGATTCGTGGTCAGTTGATTTCAGACTGTCATAATCAGAACTGTTTTACTTATAATTCCGAATGAGATTCGTGTGTTCCCAATGTCTGAACTTCTTCACAAGCCCTCTGCCCTCCTCCAAATTCACCGTTCCCTGATCGCTGATGACTTTCTGACCCTCATCCGAAAGTATCCAGTCCAGAAAGTCTCTGACATCACCTGCGGGTTCTCCTTTGGTCATCAGAAACAGGGGACGGAACAGGGGATATATGCCCTTGGCTATGTTCTTCTTTGTCGGCTTCACACCGTCCAATGCTAAGAGCTTGACCTTACATTTTCTCGCGCTGGATACCCCGGAAATGCCGGTGGCATTTTCTCCGGTTGCAGGGTGAGGTTCCACCTCGTCAATTCTGAAATTGATGGGTAGAATCCCATCCTGCAACTATAGCTGTCCAGATATTTACAAAAAGGGTAATGCTGTAGAAGTGGTGACATAATTATGCTCATCATGCTGATATTACAAGAATAAAATATCTGAATATCACCATTCCCACAGCACCGCCACAAAAAGATAATATCAGCCAAATCTCAGGTTTCCGGCCATGTTTTCTGTTTCCGCTTTCGATCCCGTCGCTTATTTTTTTCTCTGGAAATCTTATCTTTTTTCCTTTCACGCAGATGCTGTTTGCGTTTCTCATCTTTTTCCAGATCAATAAAAAAGCTGCCCGGAAATTTCTGCACCTTTGCCTCTTCGGCTTTCTCCTGTTTTTTCGCCTCAATTTTCTGTTTGGGCAGGGGCGGGGCTGTGAAACAATCCGGAGGAATGAAATCCGCCAGATAAAGTGTTTCACCTGCCTGATGAAACACAACTCCCTTATTCTCAGATTTCCGAACCTGAACTGTAAGGATAATCGGCGACTGGTCTGAGCGTTTTCCCATCCTTTCCGCCATGCCGCGGTCTGATGACAGAATCACCCGGGGATGGGCTCCGGGAAAAATGCCTTTTTCCAGCACAAAGGCATGAGCTTTTTTCCGCGCACAGGTGTAAAGGAGCTTGGGCAGAATATCGGGAAGCACCTGTCCGGGCAGGCATTCACGGTTTTTGGCACGGATCCGGTTATCGCTTGTCTCAAATGGCGGATTCGGGAGAGTGATGAGCATTTCATCAATGGCAGCCCCACGGACATGCCTCCAGCCCTCCTCCCAGACTGCCTTCAACAATTCCCTGATTCTGACATATCCATCCCCATCCAAAACCAGACCGAATTCATCGGGTCTGCGTTCCAGAATATAGGACAGTAATTTTGCCAGTTGTTCCGAAGATTTTTGTTTTCCCATTTCAAGATTCAAATATTGAGGGTTGATATGAATAACAGACATTCAGCTGATCGGAAAGTTCCGGGAAAATCCCCTGAACTGATCGGTTCCGGAGTGCGGAAATGCCAGCCGCCGGGCGAAATTTTCGTAAACGCCAAAAAAAAGCCTTCCGGCTGCCGGATTTGTCAGTCCGGCAGGAACAGTTCCGATTTACCGATGTTTGCTTATCTCTGAGTATAATGTTTTTTGCATATCTTGTAAAGAAAAATTTCAGAGCCGTGCAGATTACATTTGTCCATAAAAACTTTGAAAACATCTTGCCTTGTTCAGGCAATCATGATATGTAAGTTCCAAACTGCTTATCCTGCTTATTTGCAAATTTAACTGCAAAGACACTGAGAGCTTTGAAAACATCTGAAAAATCAATTATTTTTGCAGACCTTATCCCGACAATGAATTGCCGGGATATTCCCGGGAGTTCCTGCGGGACTGAGAAAAGCCCGCCAACTTATAAATGCACCTTTCTCAGGCTTTTGAGTGGTTCATGAAGTACCCGGCCAAAAATTCTCAGGGATTCTGTCCCAAACAAAGACGCTGGGGGAAAGGCGCAAAAAAAGGAAAGCGGTTCCAGAAAAAATTTATGCCCAGATACTTGTTCAATTTATGACTGACCGTTTTCTGAGTCCCGTGAGGAACCGTAAAATATGGAAAAAAACGCTGAGAAATGGAAGACCGCCCTGCTCTCATCCGGCATGCCTCTGGAACTGGAAGCCTCCAGAGTGCTTGTGTCAAAAGGATTTATTGTCAATTCGAATTACAAATATGACCAGAGCGATTCCCGATTTATCAAAGATATTTCAGTTGGTCTCCATGCAAAAGCCAACGCGCCTTTTCCCGGGGCAAATGAAAAATCGCCTTCTCAGGCCAATGAAAAAAGCGGACAGTTGGAACTGCTGGTGGAATGTCGGCACAGACATTCGGATATTGTCTGGTTTTTCCTGCCCAATCCCAATCCGGGGAATGCTTCTCCCATCATGCAGGAAAATACCATCCGGGTGGTGGACAATTTTTCCTCCTATGTTATGGAATCTGATGCGGCGGCTGCCTTTGACGCGGCCATGCCGGTCTGTCAGAAAGGACTTGAGGTGGATACTGTGAAAGGTGATGTTGATGAGACATCCTTCAAACACGGGCTTTCACAATTGCAGTATGCCATACCCCATCTCCTGACCGAAAACGTGATCTCCCACATTGAGGAAGAGACAGAGCAAAACCTTCCTTTTCTGTTCTGCCCTGTTTTCCTGACCAACTCAAAACTGTTTGTCCTGAACAAATCAGCCACAGCAGAGGATATTGAGGCATCCTCCCGAATTCAGGATATTTCAGATGAGGTCCCTTATCTGATGATATATCTGGATTACAGCAAGGATTTTGAAGGCCGATGTGTCAGTGAGATTTCCCGGCTCGGAGAACTCAGGAGGAATGAGAAAGCCATGATTGTTGAGCGGAAACGGGCCGGATATTACGGAACCCGATTCAATCTGCCCTTTACCATTGTGGAATCTCTGATGATGGCGGACCGTTCCTATATGGATGTGTTCTTCACCCGTTTTATCATATGCAACAATTCCCATTTTCCGATTCTTGTGGATACTGTCAGGGAAATCACCGAATCAGTGTTGGAAACAAAAAAGCTGATCGAATAGGAACATCCAAACAGGCGTGAAAATACTTGCAAAATTTGACCTGACTTCAGAAAATGCGGTATTTCAGTATGATTAAAAAACCCAGTTTGCGGAGCAGGTATATTCTCGCTGCAAAATCAGATGGATAATGATGCAAATGGATCAAAAAAAGCAAGGATGGCAGGCAATGCTGAATATTCACAAACTGATGATAGACCCTTTTGTGGAGGAGCTCAAAGCCGGATACAGGCGCTCTTACGGCCGGGAAAAGGCTGAACTGATTAACATCATCGAATGGGCAGGGCATCTTGCCCTTGAAAATATTGCCAGTTGCGATGCCCTGTACCATAATGTGGAACATACCATCATGGTGACCCTGTGCGGACAGGAAATTCTCAGAGGAAAGCATCTGAGTGAGGGCGGTGTCTCTCCCGGAGACTGGCTGCATTTTATCATGTCCTGCCTGTGTCACGACATCGGTTTTGTAAAAGGCATATGCAGGCAGGACACGGGAAATGTCTATGCCACCGGCGTTGACGGAAAAACAGTGACAATTCCCCCGGGCGGAACCAACGCCGCGCTCACGCCCTATCATGTGGATCGCGGCAAGCTTTTCATCAATGAGCGCTTCGGCGGAAAAATACTGATGACCACCAATACCGAGTTTATCACCTCCTGTATTGAAATGACCCGCTTTCCC
>Ga0233403_10001059_pt1 | contig 12965 bp, 10 predicted proteins | sample Na_oxic_1_MG_FD_179866 | JGI IMG/M metagenome (GOLD analysis project Ga0233403, IMG submission 179866) | Seawater microbial communities from Saanich Inlet, British Columbia, Canada - Na_oxic_1_MG | ecosystem: Environmental > Aquatic > Marine > Inlet | place: Canada: British Columbia | collected...
TTAACTCAGCGGGAGAGTGCCACCTTCACACGGTGGAAGCCATTGGTTCAAATCCAATATCGCCCACCATATTTCTGCAAGTCAAAGGGTTGCGGCTGTGTTGCCGCAACCCTTTTTTTATCCGAATCCTGATTGAAGATGCGCCAAAAATGGATGGATCAGCCCGGAACTCCCGACAGATAGCCTCTCAGTGGAATTTTGGCATTTGGCACTGTCTTTCCGAAATGGAACTCCCACCGCAAACGTGCCGCCTCTCCTGAATCCGTTATAATCAGAAATCCGACAGGCATCAGCGAATATTTACAAAAAGGAGAATAAAATGCCCCCGAAACTCTGGAACGTCATTGCCACAGAGACAGATAAATCCTACCGGGTTTTCAATCTCAGAACAGACAGGGCTGTTTCGCCCCGCACAGGAAACGACCATGATTTTTTTATTTTGGAATCTTCCCCGTGGGTAAATGTCATTCCGATCACACCGCAAAACCAGGTGATTCTGGTTCGCCAGTACCGTCACGGCATTCAGGCGCTCACACTTGAAATACCGGGCGGGCTTGTGGAAAGTCAGGACACACCTGAACGCGCCGCTGCCCGGGAACTTTACGAGGAAACCGGATACCGGGCTGAGAAAGTGATATCGCTGGGCAGCACATATCCCAACCCGGCCATACAGAACAACCTGTGTCATTCCTTTCTTGCAAAGAATGCTTTCCATGCCGGGCCTCAGAATCAGGATGAGAAGGAGGATATCGAAGTTGTGAAATATCCCCTTGACGATATCCCCGGTCTTATCCGCAGCGGAGAAATCAACCATGGGCTGGTGCTGGTTGCCTTTTATCGTTTTTATATGGAATATCAGCCATGTATCCATCAGAAACAAACCCGCATGACAAATATTTCCGATTCGCAGAAATGTCACACCTGAATTTTACTGATTATTTACTGATTATTAAGGATAAATGGCAAAGCCTCGGTGCAGGAGTCTGAGATTCTCCGCACCTCAACCCCTGACCCTCCAGTTTTTTTTCTTCCGCCGGCGGCGGCGTGTTCCTGTCTGAAATTCGGAGAATATTATGAAGCGCATTGCATTTTTCATTATCGTCTTTTTCGTGTTCACTGGGTCAGACACTCAGGCCGGCATCGTGATTCAATCACATACTGATGCAGGCCCGTGGCTGAAAAGCAGTGCTATTTATCCGCTGAAAGGTCAGAAAGTCCTGTTGCGGGTGCGTGAGATTTCCGGCGCGGCCATCCGATGGTATCGGATTTTCCCGGATATATCAAAATTTTATAAAAATGCCAACCATCCCTGGGAGAAAAATCCCTATCAGTGGGTGGGATTTGATAAAATTGATTACCACAGGGAGGAGCTTGCGCTGTTCCGTGATCAGTGGGAAATTGAGCCTTTTAAAACAGTTCGGACCACAGATCCGTCAGATATTTGGGACAATGCGTTGTCCTGGTTCGGCTTCTCTGAGTCCGAGCCTGCTGACTCCCGGTATTGTCAGAAAGATGTGGGCAGTTTCTGGTTTCAGGCCGTAACAGAAAAAAACGGAAAAACAGAAAAAACTCCCGGGATTGAAGATTCCGGTGAACGGGGCCTTTCCCCGAAAGTGTTCAGAATTTCCCTGAGAGACAGTGAGGGCTATGTGGGATATCTGACTTCTTTTTTCAATGTCCCGGGTCTGTTCGGCTCGGTGCCTTACCAGAGCAACAACCACATTGGCGCGGACTGCGCCGACATACTCATTGCAGCCTATGGCAAATGGAAGGGAAAGAGAATAAAAAAGAATTACAATGTGGCAATGCTGGTGAACAAATTTCCTGTGATTGCCGAATTTGAAATGGCGGAGGGAAGTCCTGACAAGGCTGTTCAGTGGGGGAACATACGATCCGGGGATTTCATTGCTGTCAGATATCGTCCCGGAAGTCAGTATCAGCACATCGGCGCGCTGTTTCGTGATGCAAATGAAAACGGAATATTGGACGGACGTGACCTTGTGCTTCATGCCGGTCCGGATCCGCTTCATTTTTCTTATCTGGAAGAGGGCGGATTTGACGGCCATGTGAGGATTCTGAGGCCCTGAAAATTTTTCAGCGGAATTTTGATTATAACGGATTCAGGAGGCTTCAGGGCTGTCAGTCCGGAGCCGAACCCAGAGGAACTCCTCTCCTGAAACCGGGTTAAAATGCTCATACCATCTCAGATGAGAACACTGTCATTGAATAATCTGCCAAGAACAGACATTTCAGCCCGGAGGTTTTCAATCCGGCGAAACAGGTGAGAACATCCCGTTAAAACATGCTGTTGGCTATGGATTTCCAAATTTGCTTCCTGAATCTGCTCTCCTTTTTTCTTGACACTCATATTTTTTTTTTCTATATTGCCTGTGAAAATATATTTCAAGCACTCCTGAAAAAACTTTTCTGCATCAGGAGAGGAGGCTTCCCAAGTTCCCTGCTGCCTCAGTGGGAAACATTTTTGGCGCAGACAGGAGCAGAGACAAAGGCTTTTCGCAGAAACAAAAGTGGTGGTTTCAAAAGCATTGCTGTATTTTTCAATGCAGCCATACGGGTTCGCTCCGGGTGATGAAAAATGCTGCTGATGCTCTTAAAAAGCTGATCCCCGTTTCGGTTCCCATTGTTTCATAATTTGCTGATTTTTAAACCCGAAAAAATACACGGAATAAAAACGTGATCACAATTGGCAGCTCTGTCTGTGACATTTTCATCAGCGACCGCTGAAAAATCACTTCCCTCGGGCAGTCATATTGGGGATTCGGAGAAATATGAGCATTATCACCCTTGAAAACATATATAAAACTTATGAGACCAAAGGCATCACGGTGCAGGCCCTGCGCGGTATTGATCTTTCCGTGGACAAAGGGGAATTCACGGCACTTGCCGGGCCTTCGGGTTCGGGAAAAACCACCCTGCTGAACATTATCGGGGGACTGGATTTTCCCTCTTCCGGTTCTGTCACGGTCAGTGATACGGAACTGAGCGATCTCACTTCCGGAGAACTTGCAAACCTCCGTCTGGAGAAAATCGGTTTCGTGTTTCAGGCATACAATCTCATTCCCGTGCTCACGGCAATGGAAAATGTGGAGTATGTGCTGCTTTTGCAGGGGCTGGACAAGAAAAAACGCCATGCCCGTTCGCAGAAGGTGCTGAGGGAAGTGGGATTGGAAAAGGAGACACATCGCCGACCCCATGAATTGTCCGGCGGGCAGCAGCAGCGGGTGGCCGTGGCAAGGGCCATTGTATCCGAGCCGGACATCGTGCTGGCGGATGAACCCACCGCCAATCTGGACCAGAAAACCGGCGCGCATCTTCTGGACATGATGCACGAACTGAACAAAGTGAAGCAGATCACCTTTCTCTTTTCAACGCATGACAGAATGGTCATGGAACGTGCGGAACGGCTGATCCATATGATTGACGGAAAAATCGTAAGTGAAGAAAAACATGAAACCCATCAGCCCTGAAAGTATTGCCGGTCTGGAATCCGATTCAAAATGAAAGCATTCTGTTTTTTCATCTTTTTTTTAATATGTTCCGTATTCAGAGCAGATGCACTGGCTGGCGAGGCTATGCCGCCCACTGGCATCGGCATGAATCCTGCTTTTCAGCACTGGCTGACACTCCCCCTGCTCTCCCTCCGGGGAGAGAGTGAGGAGGATGGTGTCACAAACTCAGTTTATGATGGTGATGACCATATTTCTCCGGAAGATGAACTTTTTCCGGAAGAGACATCCCCTTTCTCCATCCGGGGGCATTATAAAAATCTCCTCACTTATTTTGCCACGGACAGCTTTCTGAGAAATGCCGGGGATATTCCCGCGCATAAAAGCCTGATTGCCCTTCTGACCCGGGTCAGGCTTTCGCCGGAAGTCAGACTGAATCCGAATATCATCCTGTATTGCGACATGGACAATGAGTTCACAGTGTCCAATTATGCGGACAGCCAAACTTTTGACAATGGGTGGCTTCCTCCGAATTACAACGATATGTATGATGCTTCCGCTGAGAATCATGTTGCAGGCGATCTTTTCCATCGCCTGAATCTGCATCGTCTTTATGCGAAACTGGTCAGTGGAAATTTCACCGTGACTGCGGGCCGTCAGCAGATACGATTCGGCAGCGGGAGGCTCTGGAACCCTTTGGATATTCTGAATCCTGTTTCGCCAACCTTTGTGGAGGGTGCGGAAGACCAGAAGGGAACTGATGCCCTGAAAATCGAATACTATCCCGGGGAATTCACAGAAATCGCCCTTGTGTACGCTCCCAGACGGGTTGACAATGAGTTCGGATTTGCAGCGTTTGCCAATGAAAACACAAATATCCTTTCCCGAATCCGAACCACATTGGGCGACAATGACCTGGCAGTGCTGGTGGGAAGGGTGGCCCGGAGAAATCTTGTCGGCGGGGACATTGCGGCCATTGTCAGAGACGGGATGCTTCGCGGGAGTCTTCTCTATGCCTCGCCGGATGACGGAGCGGATTATATTCTGGGCAGTGCGGGTTATGAATACAATTTTGCCAACGGCCTTTACTGTCTGGCGGAATACTTCTACAATGAAAATGCCATGAATCACAGAGGGGCTATGTCTGAGGCATATGCGGAGCGCATGACGCTCGGCATGAATGAGGAAAACTATGCCATGCTTGCCAACCAGTTTCTCACGCTGAACAGACATTATGTGGGCCTTGCCCTGGGATACGACATCAGCCCGTTGCTGCGCGGGGATTTTTTCGGCATAGCGGATATCGAAGGCAGAGGATTTTTTCTTTCTCCCACTGTGAAATACAATCTTCTTCAAAACCTTGATATTTCGCTTACAGCCATGTTCGGCTGGGTTTCGGAGGGGGCTGATCATGCTTCCGATTTTGAGGCATTTGAGGAACATCCCCTGATATCTGCCGTGGTGCAGTGGTATTTCTGAAAACAAGACCGAGCGGTGAGGGATGTCTTTCCTGAACAGAAAAAGAAATCTGAAATGAATAAAAAATAATATATTTTCAGAGAATTACGGAAAATTTCCGGAGTCGGAAAGGAAATCGCCTCTGACCTGTGGGATATGGGTTTCAGGTCTCTCAGGGAATTTGAGAGGCAGTACCCGGAAATTCTCTATAAGCAGTTAAGTGTTTCATAAGGAGATTACAAATGAGAATTCCGCACCCAATCCAATATCAGGGCAGCAAGAGAAACTTGGCCCCTGTTATTTTAAAATATTTTCCTGAAAAAATTGAAAGGATCGTTGAACCCTTCGCCGGAACAGGAGCAGTCAGTGTTGCATGTGCATCTGCCGGAATTTCAAAAAAATATTGGCTGAATGATTGTAACAAACCCTTGTCCGAGCTTTTGAAACTGATTATCAGCAAACCTGATGAAGTATCCGGTTATTATGAAAAACTTTGGAATCGCCAACATTCCGACAGCATAGCGCATTATTACAAAGTAAGGCAGGAATTCAACAGGACGGATAATCCGAAGCTCTTTCTCTATCTTCTGTCCAGATGCGTAAAAGGTTCCGTGAGATACAACAGCGAAGGATATTTTAATCAGAGCCCTGACAAAAGAAGAAAAGGGGCAAGACCGGATAATATGCGAAAAAACATTTGCGGAGTGTCTTTTCTTCTGAAAGGTAAATCAGTAATTTCCAGTCTGAATTACAAAGAAATGATTTCAGGCATAAAAAACAGGGATCTGATATATATGGATCCCCCTTATCAGGGTGTATGCAGGGATAAGGACAGCAGATATTATTCAGGCATTGATTACAGTGAGTTTTCAGATTTTCTGTCAGAACTGAATAAAAAAGGAGCGCCGTATCTAATCAGCTATGACGGCAAATGTGGCAGTAAGACATATGGAAGTTATCTGCCTGACAGTCTGAGGCTGAAAAGAATTGAATTGGAGGCTGGGAGATCATCACAGGCAACTTTGCTGGGCAAAAAAGATGTCACATATGAATCTCTCTACCTTTCGGAGTCACTGTTGAAACTGATTGACATCGAACCCCGAAATTACAGAAAGCAGCATTATGAGCAAATGACACTTCTTGAGAGAAAAGCAGCAGCTTATGAAAAAAATATGCCTGAATTCATCAAAGAAATAATCTGATTATAACGGATTTAGGGGAAGCTCCGATCCAAGCCCCGTAGGGGCGCGACATTATTTGTAGCACCGGAAGGCCCGAAGCCCGTCCAAGCCCCGTAGGGGCGACATTTTTGTAGCACCGGCAGGCCCGAAGCCCGTCAAGCCCCGTAGGGGCGGCATGTTTGCAGCTACAAATATGCAGCCCCTACGGGGCTTTACAGGCCTCCCCTAAATCTGTTATAATCAGGAAATAATCAATAAGGAATTAAAGAGAAACACCTAACCAGTCGTCTGAGCGTTACGAGGCAGAGCCTCGTAACGAGAAAAAAAATCTGAAATGAACAGAAAAGAAGACATACTCGGAGAATTTCGGAAGATTCCCGGGGTCGGGAAGAAAATTGCATCCGAATTATGGGATATGGGTTTCAGGTCTCTCAGAGAACTTGAGGGGCAAAATCCGGAAATTCTCTATGGACACCTCGGCGAACTCAGAGGAAAAAAGATTGACCGATGTATGCTCTATGTGTTCCGTTGTGCGATCTACTTTGTTTCAAACAAAAACCATGACGCAGAATTGCTGAAATGGTGGAACTGGAAGGACTGAAATCCGAAATGCAGACAATTCGCCGTCAAATCACAGAACTTTTATGCAGAGATGAATACAGCGCCCGGGAAATTTCCCAGGAAGTGAGTATCCGGGAAAAAGAGGTTTACGATCATCTTTCCCATATCTCCCGCTCCCTGATCCCGAAAAAACGGCAACTCCTCATTATTCCGTCGGAATGCCTTGTCTGCGGCTATAATTTCGAATCCCGGAAACGCTTCCGCAAGCCGGGGCGATGTCCCCGATGCAAAAGTGAGCGCATTGAGGTGCCGAGATACAGGGTGGTTGGAAAGAGTTAAGGTTGAAGGGTTAAGGTTGAAGAGTTAAGGTTAAAGAGTTAAGGTTAAAGGGTTAAGGTTGAAGGGTTAAGGTTGAAGGGTTAAGGTTAAAGAGTTAAGGTTAAAGAGTTAAGGTTAAAGAGTTAAGGTTAAAATCTTCTGATTATAACGGATTTAGGGGAAGCTCCGATCCAAGCCCCGTAGGGGCGGCATATTTGTAGCACCGGCAGGCCCGAAGCCCCGTCAGGCCCCGTGGGGGCGGCATATTTGTGGCTGTAAATATGGGGCTCTGATGTGATCTGTGGCGGACTGATGCTACAAATATGCCACCCCTACGGGGCTTTGCATGCCTCCCCTAAATCCGTTATAATCAGAAAATCTTCAGGTGGTGCTGTAGGAATGGTGATATTCAGATATTTTATTCTTGTAATATCAGCATGATGAGCATAATCATGTCACCACTTCTACAGCATTACCATCTTCAAAGAGGGGTTTCAACCTTAACCCTTAACCCTTAGCCCTTAAACCCTTAACCCTTAAACCCTTAAACCCTTAACCCTTTCTCTTAATTGCCCGAATCAGGATAGTATAAAAAATGGCCGACTCGAATCATTCATTTACGGAAGAAAAAATAATCCTGTACGCCGAAGGCCTGAAAATTGTTGTTGCCCCCGGAGATAAACCTCCGTTTGAGGTTCAGGCAATGGCTTTTGAACAGGACACCTTTCTCATTATGGACGACCCCCTCCGGGAAAAATATTCGGACGAAACCAAGGCGGAGCTGATCAGTGAGATGAGTGACACGCTACCCGTCCCCCCGGGAAATATTGTGATCAGGGGAGAAAAAGTGCCTTTCAGATTTCTTGCCATTGTCTATGATGTGAGTCAGGAACCCTCATGGAGGGAAGAATGGGTGGTCATTGCTCTGAATGAGATATTCAGGGAATCGGAATATCGCCAGCTTCAGTCTCTGGGCCTCCAGATGTTGGGAACTCTGCATGGCGGTTTGCCCAGAGAACGCTTTTTTGCGTTGCTGGGTGCGGCTGTGAAACGCGCCTCATTTCCCCATTTGAAATATCTGTGGGTGATCACATGATCCAGCGTCCGTAAAACGTAATTCATAATCGGCAGCAAACCGGAAAACCGCGAAGGAATGCGTGAAAGCATGAAATATCCGTATCGGATATCTGTCAGGGATTACCACCGCGCCCGACAGACCATAAAATATGTGAGCATCGGCCATTACTTCATTTTTGCGGAAGATCAGCGTGCCCTGCCGGATTCCCTGAGAGTCAGAGGCAGAAACGCAAGACTCCAGCTTGAAAGGCCCGAAAAGGTGTTCCCTCTGCTCAGTGAACCGGTGGAATTGGCCGGCCTGACCCTTGCGCCCCACCCAAAAAATATCGAACCCCTTGCCTGCGTGGTTGCGGATCGGAATGTCTATCGGGCGGAAACAGACAACGTGCATCTCTTTGTCGCTTTCCCATCCTCGCCGGACGATCTGTATCTTATCATAGAACACAACGGCGGGCCTTTCGACATTCGCGAGGTGAAACTTGCCGGCGGGGCCGGGATGGAAGTTCTTTCCATGCTCCAAGCCGGAAACTATTCGGCCAGTCTGTCCCTGAACCGCCGAACCATCGGTGTCCCCGTATTTTTCACTGTGGCAGAATACGCGCTGCCTCCCCTGTCTGCAAGGCTTGTGGATCACAGTTTCAGTCAGGATGAAGAAGAATTTCTTTTCACATTGGCTGTGGAAAGTTATCACATGCCCTTTGATGAGGAACTGCTCCTGATCCTGAGCAATCCCGGAGCCGAACTTGCCCGCGGGATAATAAGGCCGCTTTCACCGGGAGAGTACAAAGGCAGTCTCAGGGTCGCCGGCCAGGGGCCTTTTCGTCTCTGCCTGCCAGGTGTGGATGATCCGAAACAGATAAGCGAAATTTTCATTCCGGTTCGGCAATCGGACCAGGAGAATTTTGTTGTCAGTGAACTGGGCAGGGAAATGCTGTTTTCGGATCTGCCGGCACCGGATGCCATGCCCATCCTCGGCGGCCATCTGAAAGAGGGAAATTTTCTTGACACACCGCTGATTGTGGAAAATATCGTGAGCAGTGAGCGGATCATTCATGTCAGAAGGGATGTGGAATCCCTCTGGCTGATTATTTTTGACCTTCTGAGCGGCACCTGTGACCTGCGGAAAGTCGGGGATATGGATGCCGGAAAGAAAATTCGGGTGGAAACGGAAGGGCCTGCGAGCCTAATATTCACCGGATGTCTGGCAAAAGGCCGGCCATTTGAGGCTTACACTCTTTTTGCCGAGCCGAATCAGGTTCAATTGTTCGCGGACGTGCCAGGTGAGGTGAGGCCCGGGGAGGATATCAGAGTGCTTCTCAGGTGTGAGGGAACGAACAGACGAACTCCCGTGTATCTGACTGTGCGGGAAGAATCACCCGATGCCTCCGACACCCCGGATGCCGGTCTTCGCACTTCTCTCAGACGGAATATCACCTCGGCCACGGAAGGCATGGCGGAAAACGCATTCTCAGATATAAATTTTCCGGATGAGGCGTTTGATCTTTCCGATGAGGAAATGCTTGAAATTTCCGATGAGGATGAGAACATTGATTTTGATGCGGATATGATGGGGGCAGACTATTACTCGGATGATACGGATTTTCCGGAACTGGAGCTTCCTTTGGAAACCGATGAGGAACACTTTGCCGAATCTTATGACATAAGAGACATGGGGGATGATCTTGACTCTGAGAAAGAGGATGACCTCCTGAAAACCATGGAATTTGCAGCCCTTTCCATAAGAGAGGAGGTTTCGGAAATAAGGAAATCGGACTTTCCCAAAGTTCTGTTCAGCGGCATCATTCCTGTGGGCACCAGCGATGAGGTGCTGATTCCCGCAGAGGAAGGCCCGGGAAGATTTGTGGTTGAGGCATTCGCACCGGGAGACTTCGGCTGGATTCACACCCGGACAAAATTTGTGGTGAAATCCCCTGTTCAGATTGAACTGAATGTGCCATCCATTGTAAACCGGGGAGACCGGATTATCGGAGATATCAGCGTTGCCGGAGATATCGGAAAAACAGAAATCCACCTGAAATGTGACGGAATCCCGGTACAACTCAGAAAACGGGACAGCAGCGAAGCTTTTGATAAGGAGCCGGCTTTTAAGGTGACAGAGCCTGCCGAAAGTATTGCGGAATCGCCTGTGGAACTGGTGTTCGATGTTCAGCCAGGCATATATACAGCGGAAATCCGGGACACATCTGACAGCAAGATTTGGACAATGGAAAAAACAGTGGGGGAACCGGGCAAATTCAGATCATATGCAAAAGAGCTGAGACTGTTGCAAAAAGGTGAGTCTTTCGCGCTGAATTCGGAGAATGACCTTTGTCTCAGGGTGCTTCCCTCCCTTGACAAATCCTTTGACATGCTGCTCGGAGGAATTGCGGATTATCCTCATCTGTGTTGCGAACAGACAGCGGCAAAGATTCTGGCCTCAGTATTCATATATCTCACAGACGAAAGAAAAGGGGGAAAATTCAGAGCCGAGCAGATGATCCTGTCAGGTATTGCCCGGGAACGGAAAATGCTTCGGCCGGGCCGGGGCTTTGCCATGTATCCGAATGAGGATCGCATCAGCGAAACTTACAGCAAACTGGCTGTGCGCCACCTCTGGCATCTTGACCAGATGAAGGATATTCCCGATCTTTCCGTGAGTCTGAGATCAGCCATTCACAAAGGACTTCTGCTTGCGGATCAGGCAGCAAAGGCCCATCAGATGGAGCGTGTGCCGGAACATATCCGCTGTGTTGAGGATGCCCATGCCGCCATTATCCGGGGGGGAGATGTCGCATCTGCCTCCCGCCTCATTGAGAATCTGACAGACTTTTCCGAAACAGAGGCGCGTCTCAGAAAAAGGCAATATGGGACTGCCGAACGCGCTTCAATGGCCTATGCGGCTGCCTGCCTCATGGCAATGGGCGATTCAGGGCGGGGTATAAAACTGGCGAATCAGGTGATGCGGCACTTTAACGAACAGGGAACGCTTTATTCCACAAGGGATTCCGTCGCTATGATCGCCCTGATGCTCCAGATTGAATTTTCCGGTCTGATGAAGAACACAGGCAGAATTCGGGCAAACGGTCGGGAAATGTCTGTTTCCGAAGCCGCAAATTCTGATGAGCCTTTGAAATCGGTGGATGTCACAGAGGGAATTGTCGCTGTGGAAATGACAAAAATTCTGGAGGAGGACTGGGGAGATTTTGCCCATGCCTTTCCTCTCAAGATCGGATTCCGTGATCCCTCCGGCAAAAAAGTCCGGCGATTCAAAATTGGAAACCGGGTGGATTTGGTGGTGTCTCTCAGGGAAGGGTATCAGCCCGGGGATATCCTTCACATCGCACTGCCCGATTGTCTGCTCCGGACAGAGGGGGATGTCCGCCTCAAACGCTTCACCGTGGATTTTGAGGGTGGCGATGATTTGCGGATACCCGTGCTTGTCACTTCCAAAATTGAGGGGAAACAGCATTTTGCCCTGTGTGTCCGCAATATGTTCAGAGAAGAACGGGCCACCAGCCCTGGCATATTGACTCTCAAAGGCAAGACTTTGGCGGATAAGGCCAAATCACTGATTAACAGAATTATTGGGTAGGCTTGTCAATGCGGAACAAATTTGCAATTTGTCCGGACACAATTTGAAAATCACATTTTAAAAAGGAGGAAGAATCGTGAAACTCAGCATTCTGATTGTCGTATTGGGAATGTCGCTGTTTCTGATTTCCTGGGTCAACGCGAGGGAAATCGGATTTATCGAGGATTTCAGTCTCGCCGATGACCGATCCGAGGTCTTGAATCAACTGATTCCGGGAACGAGCGACTACTATTATTATCACTGCCTCCACGCCCAGCATCTGGGAGATGCCGAGCAGGTGCGGAAAATGCTGGAACTGTGGATCAAACGGGACAGATATGCACCCGGAGTCAAGGAAATTCTCAACCGGCAGGCCCTGCTTGAATACGAACAGCATCCTGGAAAATCGCTTGAACACATCCGCAGGGAACTGAACATCCGCTTTGACCATCAGAAGGAGACCGCCGCTGGAAAAAGCAGTTATCCCAGTGCGCTTGATCAGGAACTGATCAGCATTCCCCGCCTTATGGACAGAGCTTTCTCACGATATCAGAACCTGAAGGGCATAGACGATGCAGGACTTGATATCCTTCCTCATGAAAAACTGAACCCGGATCGTCGCCGGGATCTGCTTCAGCGGCTGAGACGGCCGGATATTCCCAAACTGGCAAAACTTGTCGCGGAGGACCTTCGTGACAAAAACAGCTCCGGTTTCGGCAGCTTTCCCATTCACAGCAATCTTTTGAAATCCCAGCTGGATGAATGCCTCGCCCTCATGCCGGAGCTTCTGGACAACACCGAGTTTGTCAACACCTATCTTTCAAAGCTGACCCCGAGTGATGATGTTGATATCCGCTATGATATCGGAGAAAGGAAGGCTTATCTCGGAAGGCTTTGGGATTTTGTGAAGAGACTTGCCCCCGCGCACAATTCCCTGAAAGCCCATGTTCTCTATCAGATTCTGGACATGAATCGGCAGGAGGAGAATTACGATCACAAGCTTTTTATGGAATATGTCAAACTCCCCCGGAACATTCACTACATGAATCCGGATTACCTGGATCTCAAAAAACTTCGCCATGTGAAAGCCAATCTGAATGCGGATTTTTCGGATATTGTCATCATCATTTCCCCCATCGGAACAGATGAGGAACTGGTCAGGGATTATCTGTCCCATTTCTTTGTGAAAGCGAAAAAAAACTACAAGGAATACGCCAGGTTTATCCGGGATACCTATCTCAGACAGGTCTTTGCGGAAACAAAAATCCTCAATGGCATCGGCGATATGGAGCAGTGGTATTCCATGATGAACCCCGCGGAATACCAAAGGCT
>Ga0233403_10001060_pt1 | contig 12962 bp, 8 predicted proteins | sample Na_oxic_1_MG_FD_179866 | JGI IMG/M metagenome (GOLD analysis project Ga0233403, IMG submission 179866) | Seawater microbial communities from Saanich Inlet, British Columbia, Canada - Na_oxic_1_MG | ecosystem: Environmental > Aquatic > Marine > Inlet | place: Canada: British Columbia | collected...
AAGGATTGAAAGAAGGTGAAGAGATCGGGGTAAAAAAAGGCAAAGAAGAGGGATTGAAAGAAGGTAAAGAAGAAATGGCTTGCGCTATGAAACAAAAAGGAATTAGTCTTCAAACAATTAAGGAAGTTTCCGGATTATCAATCAAAGAAATTGAAAAACTATAATACCTAAGGCTGGGCAACCATAAAGGATTGCCCCTACAAAATAATATACCAAGGCAACCACAAGGGATTGCCCCTACAATATTCAATCGACACACATTTTGGGGACTTGTAGTTAGCCCTCTCACCCACAATTTACTATGGATATTAAACTGACAGAAGCAGAAAAAATCAAGTGCTTAAATTCCGATGATGTTTTTGAAATCATGCAAAGGGTTCTTTGTCGAGAGAATAAGATTGATCAAGACAAGCAACACTTTTGGATTATCGGATTAGCAATTAACAACAAGGCTTTGTTTATTGAATTGGTCAGCCTTGGCAGTGTCAAAACCGCTGTGGTCGAACCCATTAATGTGTTTCGAGTGGCCATTTTGAAGAACGCGGTCAAAGTGATCTTGATCCATAATCATCCAAGTGGGGAGTTAATTCCCTCCGAAGAAGATAAAGATATAACGGATCGATTAATCCAAGTCGGGCGCATCATCGAAGTTGAAGTGATTGACCATTTAATCATTACAGTTAAATCCTTTGTCAGTTTTGTGAATATTGGCTTATTTGAGCAATTGCAGAAAAGTCTGAAATGGGTGCCTCCCTATAAAATTATAGAAATGATCAAGAAGGAAGAGCGAATAATAAGAAAACAGGCTATTGAAGTGGCCCTCGAAACCGGTGAAGAGATAGGCAAAGAAAAAGGATTGAAAGAAGGTGAAGAGATTGGGGTAAAAAAAGGCAAAGAAGAAGGATTGAAAGAAGGTGAAAAAAAAGGATTGAAAGAAGGTGAAGAGATAGGGGTAAAAAAAGTGGCTGAAGCTATGAAACAAAAAGGAATTAATCTTCAAACAATTAAGGAAACTTGTGGATTATCAATCAAAGAAATTGAAAAACTATAATACCTAAGGCTGGGCAACCACAAGGGATTGCCCCTACAATATTTAGTGCTGGACGGGGTTTGCAACCCCGTCCGAAACGTTTTAATACAAATCTTTCAACGCGGTGGATACTTCAAAAAAGTTAATAATACGATCCCCCCAAATAGTGAATAAATCAGGACAAAGAGCCAAGTTGGGGCAGTATAAAATAGAAAGTAATGTACCCAATAGCCAATGAAAGTCATGTTATGGGTAGCTTCACCGGCTGCTTGACGTAGATAAAATTCTAATAATGTTAATGGGCAAGTTATCCCCAGCCACCCTTCTAGCACCACATACCCAATGGCGGCTAAATGCAAATATCGAAATACCCAATTTTGCGTCCAATGCCATGCTTGATGCCAGCCAATCAAAATAAGTATCTGCCCACCAACTATAAATAATACAAAAGTGGCGTGTATTAATACCGTTAAATCCGCAAAGAAAGACAATAGTGGTGGTGATAAATTCATGTTTTTAACTAAATTCCATTGACATGTCCGGATTACCAAACAATATAAATAAACCAAACATAATCACTACAGCCCCGATAATTCTTCGCACCACAAGTTTACGAGCAAACCGTGTCAACCAAGGTGTTGTTGCTCCTAAAGCTAATGATGCCGGTAAAGTGCCAAGCCCAAAAGCTAACATTAAGAGTCCACCTCGCCAAGCGTCACATGATGCCAAAGAGAAAGCCAGAATACTATAAACTAATCCGCAGGGTAGCCAGCCCCATACTATACCAAATTCAAAAGCTTGGAGTGGGCGTTTAACCGGAATAAGGTTACGTCCATAAGGTTCAATTTTGCACCACAAATGGGTGCCCACCCGTTCTAAACCGGCAAATGCTTGCCACCATTCACCAAGATATAATCCTAACGCTATCATAAAAACGCCCGATAACCACATAATTATTAGGTGAGAGTTATTTATGGCAAGCCAATCAATAAATTGTGCCCCCAAAAAGCCTACGAAAACGCCAGTAATTGTATAACTACTAATGCGCCCTAAATTATAAGCTAATAGATAATACCATAAACGCACGTAGGATTGATGCACACTGCGAGGCAAACTCATGGTTAGTGCCCCAACAATACCACCACACATGCAAATGCAATGCGTGGCTCCCAGTAATCCGGCAACAAAGGCAGATACAAAAGTTAATTCAGTTAACATAATTGGCACATTGTGGCATTTTTTTGAAAAATTAGCTTTATTAAATTAATATTTTCTAATTAATATTTTCTAATTTGTGGTTTCGGGAATGATAGCATATACTTCAACATGCTCGCCAATTATGTCTAACCTATTTATTTAGTACAATGAATTGAGAAATTATCGAATTAAAAATTTAGTACAACGAATTGAGAAATTATCGAATTAAAAATTTAGTACAACGAATTGAGAAATTATCGAATTAAATTAGGCACCCTTCAAAAGTAGTTGACAGTTGTTTCGGGAATGGAACGAAGTGGATTTCCCGAAACGAAAGCCAAATGTGGGTTTCGGGAAATCAGCGAAGCGCAATGAACGAAACAACTGTTCACTACTTTTATAGGGATATGAAGGGTGCCTTAAATTATAGGTAAATTGTTGTTACGTGGGGGTTTAAATTCGTTCATTTCTTAATGGGTTTAAATTCGTTCAAATCGATATTCGTTGTACTAAAGGTTTAAATTCGTTAATTTCTTAATTCGTTGTACTAAACTTTTCAATAGGTTTAAATTCGTTAATTTCTTAATTCGTTGTACTAAACTTTTCTTAATTATCATGTTAACCAATAAATTTTTCCAAACCTTAATAATGGCTTTACTTTTAGGGTTATTACCTCAAGCCCAAGCCGAAGATTTCACTCTTACCGTAACCAAGCCCACCAATGGAACCATAACCAGTTCTCCAGTGGGCATAAATTGTGGGGATGATTGTAGCGCATCTTATTTAAGCAGTACAGAGGTTGAAATAACCGCTACCCCCCAAACCGGTTTTAAGTTTAGCAGTTGGACTGATGATTGTGCTAGTACTAGCAATCCAACTTTTGTGATTATGGATAAGGATAAAACTTGTAGCGCTAATTTTGATTTGCAAGTTTTCGATTTATTTATAGTCAAAACCGAACATGGCAAAGTAACCAGTACTCCAACCGGAATTGATTGTGGTACTGATTGTACGGAACAATATGATGATGGTACTTCTATAACTCTTAATACTGAACCGGATGAGGGCTATAAATTATCTAGTTGGGGAGGCAGTTGTGGTGATAGCACGGCTCCTTCCATAACCCTTACTATAGATGCGATTAAAACTTGCACCGCGTTTTTTAAATCATTGCCTTATGAACTCACTTTGCAAAAAATTGGTACTGGAACCGGTACGGTTAGTAGTAATGTATTTGGAATTGAATGTGGCGAAACTTGTAATGCCTTTTATGAGGAGGGAACTGAAGTTATTTTAACCGCGCAACCGGGGGCAGATTCTAATTTTGCCGGTTGGGCTGGTAATGGCTGTCAAGCGGAAAATTTAGAAACTTCTATTACTGTCACTATGAACCAAGCCATAGTTTGTACTGCTGAATTTAAATTGTTACCGCATAATCTCAATGTAGCCACTAATGGCGAGGGTACTATTGCAAGCGAGCCGATTGGGATTGATTGTGGCGAAACTTGTGTCGAATCTTATGATCATGCTGAAGAAGTTACTTTAACGGCTCAACCAAAAACTGATTTTAAATTTGTGGAATGGAGTGGTGACTGTACCGGTACTGATACTTCCTTTACGGTGACTATGGATACTGCTAAAAGTTGTACGGCTAGTTTTGAACATTTGCCGGTTGAGGTAACGTTGGCAACGCCTGACAATGGGATTGTGACTAGCACCCCAGAAGGGATTGATTGTGGCTCAACATGTACAGCCTCTTATGAATATGGCACGGCGATAAAATTGACGGCGGTGCCGGAAACCGAGCATGACTTTATTAGTTGGCATGGTGATTGTGAAGGTGTCGAGAAAACCACTGATAATATTGAGTTATTTACTGCCAAGAATTGCTCTGCACACTTTGCCCATAAACCACCGGATGGACGTTACAATCTTTCGGTAGTAACTGTGGGAGACGGGAATGGAAATGTGGCAAGCGACCCAAAAGGCTTTGATTGTGAAGATGTTTGTACGGCGCTTTATGACGATGGTGTAACCGTAATGTTGATAGCTACCGCTCAAGGCGGTTCGGATTTTGAATATTGGGGTGGGGATTGTTCTGGCACTGCTAATCCTTTCAGTATCACTCTAGCGGAAAATTCAACTTGTACGGCGAAATTTAAACTCCAACGTTCCACTTATCTTCTCAGTGTTGAAACAAGTGGGGATGGTTTTGGAACAATTAGGAGCGATTTGCCCGGCATTGATTGTGGAGCCGATTGTCAAACCCCATATCCGGATGGTAGCACAGTTACCCTTATTGCTTCTCCCAAAATTAATTCTACTTTCATCGGTTGGAATACCAATTGTGGGGGAGCAAATCCGACTACTGCGGTTACTCTAAATGAAGCCCGGACTTGCATAGCAAGATTTCAGCTCTTACCAACCCATAATCTTACCGTAGCCTACGGTGGTAACGGTAATGGAACAATCATTAGCAATTTTGCGGAAGATAATGTAATAAGTTGTGGTGGTGATCACTGCACTAGATATCCTGCCAATGCCGCCATCGAATTAACGGCGGCTCCCGAAACTGACTCAACTTTTACTAACTGGAGTGACGATTGTAGCGGTACGGAAAGTCCAATCACGATTACTATAGATAAAGAAAAAACTTGTACCGCCAATTTTACCCTTAAACCAGCATACGAATTGACGGTAACCAGAACCGGTGATGGTTACGGAACCCTTGAACGCAGTCCAACCGGTGTCAATTGTGGCGAGGATTGTATGCGGCATCCAGAAAATACTGAGGTTATCCTGACGGCTACGCCGGCAGATGGTTCAATTTTCAGTGGTTGGGCTGGTGATTGTAGTGGTACCAAGAGCCCACTTGCCGTGAAAGTTGATGCTGTAAAAGTTTGCACTGCAAAATTTGAGCTGATACCAATTTATACTCTCACTGTAACTAAAACTGGTAATGGAACGGTAAGTTGTACGCCGGCAGGTATTAACGGTAAAGACGATTGTATAACTATGTACTACGGCAATACACCAATTACAATAACCGCCACGCCGACAACCGGCAATAAATTTTCCGGCTGGAGTGGTGATTGTCGCGGCACTGAGGATTCTACCACCGTAACAATTAACGCCGCGACAAATTGTACCGCCAACTTTGAGCAACTACCGCCGGCAAAATTAACCGTAACGAAATCCGGTAATGGAACCGGTACAGTTACCGCAATGGCGGGGATTGGTGCCGGCATTAATTGTGGTAATGTTTGTAGCGCGGATTATCTTATTGGTGCAGAAGTTACCTTAACCGCCACTGCCACTGATGCCGATTCTATTTTTGCTGGCTGGGGTGGGGGTTGCTCTGGAACTAGCGAATCTACCGCTGTAACTTTGGACGCTGCTAAAACCTGTGAAGCGAGTTTTGAGCTGCTGGCTCCACCGGGCAGACACAACCTTTTTATCACCAAAACGGAAAATGGCACCGTTACCAGTGAGTCTCCTGACACTGAGGCTACCGAAATTAATTGTGGAGCTGCATGCACAACTCATTATGCCAAAGGGATAGTTGCCACCTTAATAGCCGTTCCCAATGATGGCTTTACCTTCACCGGTTGGTCAGGCGATTGTGATAGCACTAGCACTAAGATCGCAGTGGAAATGAATGGCCCTAAAATTTGTATGGCCCACTTTGCCCCGATACCAGCCGCCGGGCAACAGTACCTCACCATCGTAAAAACTGGTAATGGTACCGTTACCAGTGCCCCGGCTGGGATTAACTGTGGAACTGAGTGTGCGAAAACTTTTCCCACCAGTACCAATGTGACATTAACCGTTAACTCTGAACCACTGTCACGCTTTGCTGGCTGGAGTTGTGGGGGTGGTAAGAATGTGCAAATGACCATAAAAATTGATAGCACCAAAATTTGCACCGCCAAATTTGAGGTAATCCCAAGTAGTTTGCAATTTAGTATTACTGATTATTTGGCCAATGAAATTGGCTCAGCTCGGCTAATAGTCACTCGGGCGGCTACGGATGCTGGCGCGATATCGGTGGATTACACTACCACAGATGGTACTGCGACAAACGAAAGCGATTACAATAGCGTAAGTGGTACGCTAACGTGGGCTGCTGGTGATATGACACGTAAAGAAGAAATTATAATACCCATATTGCCAGACACTGTTGAGGAAGGCGATGAAACGATAATTGTCACCTTATCCAATGTTATGGGGCCAGCCGAATTAGGTACAAACGCTCAAGCTACTTTAACAATCATAGATATGCCACCAAATGGAGCCGGCTTACTGCAATTTTCCGCGCTTAATTATGCTGCCGATGAAACTAGTGGCGCGGCTACCCTGAGCGTTGAGCGAATTGGAGGAAATGTTGGTACCGTATCAGTAAGTTATGCAACCAGCGATGACACAGCGGTAGCGGGTAGTGATTATACCACCAGCAAAGGTGTACTCCGTTGGGAATATGGCGATACTCAAACTAAGAATTTCAACGTTCCAATCCTTGCCGATACCGATTCTGAGAGTGAGGAAACGCTCACGCTGAGCCTGTCTAGCCCTACTGGTAGAGCGGTTTTAGGGGCCAATCAAATTGCAACTTTGCAGATTGTAGATAGTTTTGGAACTCCAGTTAGTGGCAAACCCGGCATTTTGCAATTTAGCAATTCTAATTACCCAGCCACCGAGGGAGACGGTAGCGTTACTCTTACCGTTAACCGGGTGCAAGGTGGGAAAGGTGAAGTAACCGTTGACTATACGACTCAGGATGGAACGGCTAAAGCCGGTAGCGATTATACTACTACTTCCGGGGTTTTAAATTGGGGCAATGATGATATTACTAGCAAAGATATTACGGTTTCCATTCTAGCTGATACGGTGGAAGAGAACAGTGAAACGTTCACCGTGAGTTTAGCAAATCTGCGCGGCGATGCCAGTTTAGGGACTATCCCAAGCGCAACCGTGAAAATTGCCGACGAAGTAGCTACTCCAGTTACGCCAATACCACCCTCGCCGGGCATAATTCAATTTAGCGAGGCTGATTATCAAATTGTTGAAAACGGTGGCAGCATCACAATTACGGTTACTCGTAGCGGTGGTAGTCTTGGTGTCGTTGAAATTACTTATATAACCCAAGATGAAACTGCCAGCAGTCGGGATTACATTGCCACTAGTGGCACCTTTCGGTGGCTCGATGGCGAAAGCCATGTCCAAACTTTCCAGGTAAAAGTCTATGATGATGGTTTAATTGAAGACGGTGACGAAAAAGTGTTGCTCAAACTGTCCAACCCAACCGGAGGAGTCCAATTGGGGGATAACGCCAATGTAATCTTAACCATTGTTGATGATGATGCAACCTCAATCCGATTTTCGGCAAATACATACTTAGCCGATGAAGATAGCGACAGTGCCACTATTACCGCAATTCGTGAAGGTGGCAAAATTGATAATATCATGGTGGAATATGAAACCATTGATGATTGTCAACCATCCACGGATAATTGCGCCACCGCTGGAGAAGATTATGCAGCGGTTAGGGGGCTTCTTATGTGGCTCAGTGGTAAAACCGGTGAACAAACTTTCACGATTCCCATCTTTGATGATAAAGAAGAAGAAGGCAATGAAACCCTGCAACTAAGACTCTTCAATCTCAACGGTGATGCTACGTTTGGAACTCGTGAGGCAACGCTAACTATTGTTGATAATGATCAGGGAGACTGTGAGCCAGAGGAGGTTGATCCGATTATTGATTGTTTCTGGAACAACAACGGCAAAACGTTACAAGGAAATATTGAAATTACGGAGCGCGGGACAATTAGCGGTGGTGAACTTGGTGGCAAGATTGGAAATGATGGCGTGGTGCAAAATGTTACCCTGTTGGCAAATAGCCAATTAAGTGGATTTGTGCGTGGGATCGTCAGCAGTGAAACTGAGCCTAGCGGCGGTATAATCACAGTGTATGGCAGTGGTAATGATGCTAATACCCTATACATTAACGGTGTCGTGCGCGGCAACATCAATAGTGATCCGGATGCGCCTGCCACCATCACTAACCTAAAGATAATGGCTGATTCAACTCTAAGCAATATCATTATTGGCAACGGAGTCATGCTCGAAACCGGCGCAATTTTAAAGGAAGGGGTACTATTTAAATATAATGGCCTTGTTCCATATATGGCTGATTTGAATGAACTTTTAGGAACAATATCCGCCCCGGCTTTGGAAATGGATGCCATTAATATTACCAACGACGTGCTGGTTAATCGTAGTATTAACGGTATATTAAGTACAATTAACGGCTTATATGAGTTCGCCAGTCTCAACCGGGTAATAAAACAAAACCCGGATAATGGTTATATGATGCTTGATATAGAATCAAACCGTTACACCGCATTACCGGTGAACGTCCAACAAATTTGGGGAAGTGTTGCCAACCAAGCTTTAGAACCGGTAGGATTTACTCGGAGCCCAAATGGGGAAGTGGCTTTTGTCACCCTTACCGGGAGGAAAGTTATGGCGTTACCGGTAGTGCAAGAGCCACAGATTTTACGCGATGCGTTAAGCAATGTCTTTGGGCTGCACCAAATGACTATGCAGCTAAATGGCAACCTAAAAGTTCCAGCCAATGGTGGGAATTATTATATGGCACGTCCCAACTTATTTTCTACCACCATTACCGATAACATCCCACTGGGGATAAGTAGTATTAATTCCAACCGCTTAATTAATGTCATGGAAATATCTTTGGTATTTACCGACAGTTCCGACAATGTACGCCGCCAATTAATGTACCCAGCAGCGGCGAATCCAGAGGCATTATATGCCCTCTCCACCGAAGATGATTGCCAACTGCGCTTCCACACGGAATTACATAATGATGGACGAGTGTATGCGTACACTGGCAGCGGCGAACAGAAAAAAACTTATAGAGGGTTATTAGATTACTCCGTAACACCGGGGCAACCCAGTGGCAAAGCCCAATTCCGTGACACTGATGATATAAACCAAGATGGCGAGCCAGACTATCTCATCGTTTATCCCAACGGTGATACTCAAGTTATGTATCGGTGTTTCGACTGCTTTGGAACAATCGCGCCGGCGGAAGAAATTGAATGTAATAATTAAAACCTAAAACCTTCGAGGTTGCCAAAACCTCGGAGGTTTGATTTCAAACCCCCATTCATCAACAGTTCGAGCAACAATTAGCTCTCATTATGAATGGGACAGTGTTAGATATGCTATTGATGACAGCCGTTCAGTGTCAAACGATAGTGGAATTTCAAACCGCATTAGACAGTACAAATAAAACCCATTAATTTTTCTTTCTGGTTCCCAAATTCGGTAATTATGAAATGACCTCAAAACACGAACTCTTTGATGAACATGAACCCTTTGATGAGACGGCAAAAATATTTTATTCAAGTTTCTTTAAAAAGAGGGGATTTGAAGTCGAAACGGAACGCGAAGCAAGCGTAGGGTGGGTAGAGCGACAGCGAAACCCACCTCTTTCTTTAACCATACAAAATGATGGGGTTCGTTCCTCTATCCACCCTACCTTTGCTACTATAATTTGTAATCGCTTTTGTGCAATCAAACTTTCTTTGGCTATGGGGATTAGCACATAGTTATTCACAAGTCACACCCCAAGAATTCTACTTGAACTCAAGCCAATGGAATAATCACCAAAAACAATTACAATTTAATAAGCAATCAAAAAACATATAAAAATTGCTTGCCATACATATCAGCAAAATGAATGCCAATCACTTTTATCTAAGTTATTGTATTTTATGCAATTTTTATTTTAAATAGTATTCTAAAATTTAGAATAATTTTTTTTTAGAAAAATGAAGGCATGGGAACTGAGTCAATTTACTTCTGCTCATTTTTCCAGCCTTTTAATTTGTTGTAAATCGTTCCGTGACTGATTTTTAAAACGCGAGTCGCTTTGACTACATTGCCACCGCAATGTTCAATAGCCTTTAAAAAAAGACTTCTTGTTCAATTTCTTTATAAGGGCGAAAATATTATCCGAGGTGAGTGCAATGTAGGGTATTGATAAAGTATCCTTACTTATTCAATGAGTTATACGAGGAATGGGGTATCCTATTGAAATAATTTCCAAAAGCCCCGGCCCTCAAAAAAAGGGTTCCTTAATTAGTCATTGAATGTGACCCAAACAATGGTATAATAATCAACAATGTCTGGATTCAATATTTATAATTCATTATTTTCAATGACTTATTGACTTACTTTGCCCACAAAATATCAAAAATGAAAATACACTCCCTCAAAATTCAGAATTTTCGTGCGATTGAAAATAGCGCGTTTGACTTTACTGATAGTCTATCTAAACCTAAAAAAATAAACTTGATTGTTGGTCCTAATGGCAGTGGCAAAACTTCTATTTTGGATGCAATTCTTATCGTTATTCGTCTGCTTGAGAATCCATCTCAACCACATTTTAGAGAAGCTTTGGAATTTTCGGTCGCTCAAATTGTTCGTGGTAACGGATCGCGTGCCAAAATAGAGTTTGAATATGTCAGAAGTGAAGATGAAGCGCGTGCGATTAATGAAGTTTTTGCCGCCTTAGATTCGGTCCCACCTTTCCAATTTAATCGCGATGAACCGCCAATTTCTATGCCAGCTGTTGTGAGTTGGGTCTATCCAAAAAAAGACGATTTTTACGGCTCAAGAAATTTTTCAGTTGAGTCTGCGAATAGTTTGCCAGAGGTACTCGGTGCCAGAGGACAAATTGCTCAAGCGGTTAGTCAGAAACTGATACCATCCAGTTTATTTCAACGTGTTGGTGGAGTATGTTACCTCGAACAACGACGGCAACGAAGGCTCGTTAAAAATCTGAAATTTATTTTGGGCGGTTGGGAGTCCAAAATTTATTTTGGGCGGTTGGGAGTCCAAAATTTATTTTGGATAGCTCCCACCCATGTACTTTTAATCACACCCTTGGTGAACATCAAGTGTTAAGAATTTTAGTGGGTATGGTAGCTATCGTTGCTATCAACTCTATCGTACTGATTGACGAAGTGGAATTGCATTTACATCCGGTTTGGCAGGAGAGATTAATTGAAGCATTGAGGGAGGAACCCTCCAATAATCAGTATATTATTACCACGCACTCCCCAATTGTCAAACAGTTGTTTTTTGAAAACGAAATAATTGAGTTAGGGGAAAAAGGAGAACCGTTCTAAATGCAAGTATCAAAACAAGCATTTTACATTTTGGTTGAAGGCGAAGATAACAGCCCAGAGTTAGCCTTTTTTAAACGTGCAATCCGAAAAATAATCACGGATAAGGGATTGTCCATTATTCCTAATGTGATAGTGGTGGGTTTCGTACCTCTACCCACCCTTCGCTATCTAACAAAGTATCATGGCTAATAGAAAAAAAAGAACAAGAGAACACATTATTGCTGATCTTTGCACAAACTATAGTGATCCTATTTCATTCGTGGAATTAATCTGATATTATATCGACTGGTTAGTTAAATTTAATTTAAAGAAGATTTATATTTCAAGCAAGAAAACCGGGAGAACCTGCTATGTTAACTCTAGAAGAAATTATATCCTGCTCCAAAGATTCAAGAGAAGTCAAGAGGGCTTTAGCTGTAAAAATGCTTATGAAAGGCTTTAAGGTATTGGAAATAGAAAGTATTTTACAAGTAAGTGATTCTTTTATCAGCAAGTGGAAGCTGATTTATCAAACTGAAGGAGCCCAAGGGCTTCTCCTCCGGTACAAAGGGAAAAAAAACTATTTAGATCAAGAAACTAGAAAAAAAGTAGTGTCAATAATTCAATCAAAACCGGCTTTTAGTGTTGAAGAACTAAGAGATTACCTAGAAAATGAATATCAGGTTGTTTATAAATCGAAACAATCATATTATGAACTCTTGAAAGATGGTGGTTTGAGTTGGAAAAAAACCGAAAAAGTTAATCCTAAACGAAACGAAGCTCTAGTTGAGCAAAAACGAGAAGAAATTCAAAAAATGTTAGTAGAACGACATGATGAAATTGAGTCAGGAAAACTGGCAGTTTTGATAGCCGATGAATGCCATCTGTTATGGGGTGACACCACTGGTTACGTATGGGGAAAACGCAATGAAAAGGTGGAAGTTCCGATTGTGAATCAGAAGGAACGTCAAACTTATTATGGAGCGGTCGATTGCTTTACCAAGGAATTTTTCTTAAAAGCTTATCCTCAAGGAAATGGGAACCATACAGTCTCATTTTTAAAAGAACTACTTAAGCATCGAGAAGAAGCGAAGCTCTTGTTAATTTGGGACGGCGCGAGTTATCACAAAGGGGAAGAAATGCAAAAATATTTAGAAGAAGTAAATGCCACACTTGATGAAAATGAGTGGCGTATTTCTTGCGTTTTGTTAGCACCACATGCCCCGGATCAAAACCACTCAAGAAGATATTTGGCTGAAAGGTAAAAATTTCTTGAGAAGACATTTTTTTGAAAATAAAACATTTGCACAAGTTAAAAACAGTTTTTTCAATTTTCTTAATGGTCAAAAATTTGACTTCCCAAAGTTGTCATTGTTTGCTTCTTAATTTCCACGAATGAAATAGGATCACTATATGTAGATAATTCTTTCAAACCTTCGCTTGTATATCCATCTTCAAATTGATTGGTCAATCCTAAATATGTATGAGAGGTTTGGTCGCAGTTGTTCTCCAAAAATCTTTGATTTTTAAATGGGAAG
>Ga0233403_10001061_pt1 | contig 12958 bp, 4 predicted proteins | sample Na_oxic_1_MG_FD_179866 | JGI IMG/M metagenome (GOLD analysis project Ga0233403, IMG submission 179866) | Seawater microbial communities from Saanich Inlet, British Columbia, Canada - Na_oxic_1_MG | ecosystem: Environmental > Aquatic > Marine > Inlet | place: Canada: British Columbia | collected...
CATCTCTGCAAGTGGCACACCTTCAGCTACTTCTTTGATTCTTTGAAAGAACTTGGGCATTTCAAGACGAGATTTTTCAAACCAGTCGTTCACACCGAGTTTCATTGCAGCGATAGCATCATATTTACTGTATTCTTCTGGTTCGCTCCAAATAATCATATCCGCCTCTACTCCCACCTGATAGGCTTGACGAATCATATCAACACCATTCATGTCTGGCATTTTGAAATCAACGAGGGCTATGTCAAAATCGCTATCACGCTGTAGCTTTTCAAGCCCTTCTGTGCCATCGTGAGCCACTTCTACAATAAATCCTTGTTTTACCATAAGATTTTCGTATTCAGTGAGAATCTCTTTATCAGCATCCACTATTAAGAGTTTGTACTTCCGTTCCATTCGTTTTTCTCCTATGGGCAATTTATTGTGGTTGCCCGGTTTGAAAGAGAAATAAACGCAAAAGACGCTAAAGACGCTAAAGACGCTATAGTTTTTCAGTTATCAGTTTCACGCAAAAGTTTTTGCGCGCAAAAACTTTTGCGTGAAAATCAGTTATCAGTTATCAAAACCTTGATATCCAGTATGTTCAAGGCCAACTTATGTATCTGACAAACTATAAAAATAGAAATCTGGCATCGAAGCGTCGAAAGCGTCTATTGCGTTATTTCTTTAATGATTATGACACGCTTGTTGAGCTTGGTTTTCTTGCATTTGCATTAGCGCACGTCGATAGTCAACGGGCATGACTTTGACAAATTGTGGCAAATAGTCTTCCCAATTATCAAGAATCTGTTTGGCGCGATTGCTATTCGTGTAATGCAGGTGCTTCTCAATCAAGGTTTTCAGGCGAAGGGCATCATGGCGCGTCATGTCGTGCATGACGTTGACTAAACCATGTGTTTCTAAATCACCGCTTTGATGATAGGCCTTCTCTAAAGCCATATCTTCTTCAGCTATCCCTTCTAATTCAACCATTGACAGGTTGCAACGCCGCTCAAAATCGCCTACTTCATCTAGCACATAAGCAATACCGCCACTCATGCCGGCTGCAAAGTTACGGCCCGTTGAACCCAGAACGACGACAACACCACCTGTCATATATTCGCAACCGTGATCGCCGACTCCTTCTATCACGGCGATTGCGCCTGAATTTCGCACGGCAAAGCGTTCACCACCAATCCCTCGGAAATAACATTCTCCAGAAACGGCGCCATAGAGTACGGTATTCCCGACGACGATGTTTTCTTCTGCGACTATCGGGCATTCAGAAGGCGGATAAATAATGAGGTGGCCGCCGCTTAACCCTTTGCCGACGTAGTCATTCGCTTCCCCTATCAGTCTAATCGTGACACCCTGCGCGACAAAGGCTCCAAAACTCTGGCCGGCACAGCCTGTGACTTGAATAGAAATCGTGTCTTCTGGCAAGCCGGCATGTCCATAACGCTTTGCCACTTCCCCTGATAGCATCGCACCGAATGTCCGATTGCTATTATAAATGGGCATTTTAATTTGCACCGCTGTACCGTTTTCCAATGCCGGTTGTGCTTGCTCGATCAAGGCTTGATCAAGGGCCTTGTCTAAACCATGATCTTGTTTTTCACAATTGTAGGTTGCCACTTCTGGGCCGACTTCGGGTTTATATAAAATCTTTGAAAAATCAAGCCCTTTTGCCTTCCAGTGTGAAATCGCACTACGCATGTCAAGCTTATCTGAACGACCAATCATTTCATTGACTGTGCGAAAGCCCAGTTTTGCCATCCATTCGCGCACTTCTTCAGCGACAAACATAAAATAATTAACCAGATGTTCTGGTTGCCCTGTAAACTGTTTCCGCAATTCTGGATCTTGGGTGGCAATGCCTACTGGACAGGTATTGAGATGGCATTTTCGCATCATCAAGCAACCCATCACTATCAGCGCGATGGTGGCAAAACCAAATTCGTCTGCTCCCAGCATGGCGGCGATGACGACATCACGCCCTGTGCGTAACCCGCCATCGGTTTGCACGGCTATGCGTCCACGTAAATTATTGAGTACTAATGTTTGATGCGTTTCCGCTAATCCAATTTCCCACGGTGAACCGGCATGTTTGATAGACGTGATCGGGCTGGCACCTGTGCCACCGTCATAACCGGAAATGGTGACATGATCGGCATGGGCCTTAGAGACACCTGCGGCTACTGTACCTACGCCGACTTCAGAAACCAATTTAACGCTGATACGCGCTTGTGGATTGACATTTTTTAAATCGTGAATCAATTGCGCTAAGTCTTCAATTGAATAAATGTCATGATGGGGCGGTGGTGAAATCAGCCCGACACCTGGCGTTGAGTGACGCACTCTGGCAATCGTTTTGTTCACTTTATGCCCTGGTAATTGGCCCCCTTCACCGGGTTTCGCGCCTTGCGCGATTTTGATTTGAATATCATTAGAATTAACCAGATATTCGGTTGTCACACCAAAACGGCCTGATGCCACTTGTTTGATCGCGGAACGTTTGGAATCACCATTAGGCATGGGCTTAAAGCGTTCAGGTTCTTCCCCACCTTCTCCAGTGTTAGATTTACCACCGAGGCGATTCATGGCAATCGCTAACGAAGTGTGTACTTCATAAGAAATGGAACCATAAGACATAGCCCCTGTCGCAAAACGTTTGACAATCTCAGAAACGGGTTCGACTTCAGATATCGGAATAGGTTGTTCGGCCAATTTCAATTCAAACAGCCCACGCAATGTCAAGAAGCGTTCGTTTTGCTCATTGATGGTTTTCGCAAATTGATCATACAAAGCACGATTATTCTGGCGGGTAGCCTGTTGTAATGTACTGATGCTTTGCGGTGTCCAAGCATGTTCCTCACCGCGCACGCGGTAAGCATATTCACCACCCACGTCTAAAGCGTTGCGATACAAAGGCGCGTTACTAAAGGCTAAGCGATGCCGACGCACCGATTCTTCGGCAATTTCCGTTAAACCCACGCCAGCCGTTTTACATTTTGTACCGGCAAAATAAGCTTGAATCAATTCATCAGACAAGCCAACGGCATCAAAAATCTGGGCTCCGCAATAAGATTGATAGGTGGAAATCCCCATTTTTGACATCACTTTCAGGATGCCCTTATTCAGCGCCTTGATATAGCGTTTATGAACCTCTTCTGTCGTCAAGTCTTCTGGTATCGAATCACCCAGTGTAGACAAGGTATCAAAAGCCAAATACGGATTAATGGCTTCAGCTCCATAACCGGCCAGCAAACAAAAATGTTGAACTTCACGCGCTTCACCCGTTTCTAACACTAAACCCGATTCTGTGCGTAAACCTTTATGGATCAAATGATGATGAACAGCCGAAGTGGCTAAAAGGGCCGGTATCGCAATGTGATCGGCATCCATTTCCCGATCAGACAGTATTAAAATATTGTTGCCAGCCAACACAGCTTGTTCAGCTTGATCGCATAACCGCGTCACGGCCTCTGCCATACCGGAAGCACCTTGTTCGGCTAGATAGCAGATACTCAAGGTTTTCGTCTTAAATGCGCCACCAGTACGGTTTTCAATCCGTCGTATCTTTTCTAAATCAGTGCTTGTCAGAATGGGTTGATGCACTTCTAACCGCTGATGTAAATCTGCCGTGAAGCCTAACAAATTGGGGCGCGGCCCAATTAACGAGACTAAAGACATTACCAATTCTTCTCGAATAGGATCAATTGGCGGATTGGTGACTTGAGCAAAGTTTTGCTTAAAATAATCGTACAACAATCGAGGACGATTCGATAAAACGGCTAACGAAGCATCGACACCCATTGAGCCAATTGGATCTTGCCCACCGACAACCATGGGTATTAAGAAGAATTTCAAATCTTCTTGCGTATAACCAAAGGCCTGTTGTCGATCTAAGAGCATTTCCTGAGTCGGTAACATCGACGTGATTTCGGGCGGCAAGTGTTCCAAGATAATTTGGGTTTCATCTAACCACTGTTGATAAGGAGCCCGATTTGCCAATTCCGCTTTTAATTCTGCATCATCAATAATGCGCCCTTGCTCGGTATCAATCAAAAACATCTTGCCCGGCTGCAAACGCCACTTTTTGATAATCTTTTCTTGGGGAATATCCAATACCCCCATTTCCGAAGCCATTACCACCATATCATCATTGGTGATTAAATAACGCGCGGGGCGTAAACCGTTTCTATCCAATGTAGCCCCTATTTGGCGGCCATCGGTAAAAGCCACGGCCGCAGGGCCATCCCACGGTTCCATTAAAGCGGCACGGTATTCATAAAAGGCCCGCCGTTTTTCATCCATTAATGGATTATCGGCCCAAGCTTCTGGAATCAACAACATCGTCGCCTCGGCCAAGGAATAGCCGCCGGCTACGAGCAATTCAAGCGCATTATCAAAACAAGCAGAATCAGATTGCCCTTCAGCGATCAAAGGCCATAATTTATCTAAATCCTCTCCCAAGTATTTGGAAGACATAGCATGACGACGCGCTGCCATCCAATTAATATTACCGCGCAAAGTATTGATTTCACCGTTATGGCAAATCATGCGGAAAGGTTGGGCTAAATCCCAAGTTGGGAAAGTATTCGTCGAAAAACGTTGATGAACTAAAGCCAGTGCCGTCACCATGCGCTCATCTTGTAAATCGGGATAATAATCACCGACTTGAGCGGCGAGTAACATGCCTTTATAAAGCAAAGTGCGTGATGAAAACGAGGGAATATAAAAATCAGCGTAATCAATATTCAATTGATGACGCACGGTATGCTCAATCACCTTGCGAATCACAAAGAGTTTACGTTCAAAGGCATCCTGATCTGTGCAGTTATCACCTTTACCCACAAAGAGTTGTCGAATAACGGGCTCAATCGCTTTAACGCCTTCGCTCAAACCGGCGTTATGGGTTGGCACATCTCGCCAACCCAGTACCGTTTGCCCTTCGGCCGCAATCACCTCGCCCATAATCTTTTCACACGCAGCGCGAGTTTGAGGCTCACGCGGTAAAAAGAGCATACCCACACCATATTCACCTAACTTTGGTAAGGGTTGGCTGACTTCTTCACGTAAGAAAGCATCAGGGATTTGGATGATAATACCTGCACCATCCCCAGCGAGAGGATCGGCACCTACAGCACCACGGTGCGTAATATTTCTCAGTATTTCCAATCCTTGATTAATGATTTCATGACGTTTTTCGCCTTTAATATGAACAATAAATCCGACACCGCACGCATCGTGTTCCTGTTGCGGATCATATAATCCCTGTTCGGGTGGCAAAGCCCGATGAGTCATAATGATGTCTCCTGTGAAATATCAATTATCAATTATCAATTATTAATTATTAATTATCAATTATCAATTATCAGTTTCGACTGATTATTGAAAAAACGCTTAAAGAGGGCATTATAGCTAATTTGTTGTCATTTGTGAGAATAAGGGGAAAGAGGAAGGGGAAAAAGAATGATGTGAGAAGTTGAGAGTACAAGGGATTTGTGGAATAAAGGCATTTTTTAGGCTTTTTTAATTTTGAAAATCATTCTATTATTTAGTATTTTGATGTATTATTAAAAAAAATTTATAGCGATTTAACACAACTTTTCACTTTAATAAGTTTTTGATACTTTTTTTTTCAACACAGAGATCACAGAGGAACACAGAGGAACACAGAGAATTGATGTTGTGATACAAAATGCAAAAATGCTATAATATGTAATAGAAACAAGGAGTTATTATGATAGTTGAATTGACTTTACTTAGCGGTGCTGCGGCTTACTGGAAAAAACGTAATAAATCTAATAAATCTAATTCAAATCAAGAACAAGAACAGGATGAGAGCGTTCAAGCATTACAGAACTTCAATCTCAAACAACTGTTCAAAGATATAAAAAGTGCCTTGATCGGTGATGAACGTCAACAACAGTTAGAACCCAATTCTGATTCTGAAAAGGTTACACAACAGCAGGAGGTCAACCGCAATCTCTTGATTTCCGGAGGGGCGGTTACGACAGCCTTACTGGGAAGGGTATCGCCACTGTTTACTCTGCTGAGTGCGATAGGCGTGCTGTATTTATCACGCGATGTTTTTCGCTTGGTTTGGCGTGATTTAAAAGCTGGACATTTTCTCAGCATGTTTCTAATCGGCGGAATTTTGCTGCTGGGTATGATATTAAGCGGCTATTTAGTAATGGCTGCGATGGCGGGTTTGATAAGCGGATTATTTGTTAAAATTATCGAGAAAACCGAAGATAATTCAAAAAAACAACTGGTCAATGTTTTTTGCGATCATCCGCCACGGGTGTGGGTGGAAAAAAACGGCATAGAAATCGATGTCGATTTTACTCAGCTAAAGGTGGGCGATATTGTGATTGTCAACGCTGGAGAACTCATCCCGGTAGATGGTCAGATTCAGGACGGTTTCGCGACTATCGACCAGCATCTCCTCACGGCTGAAAGTCAGCCTGTGGAAAAAGCCACCGGGGATCATGTGTTTGCATCGACGTTGCTACTAAACGGGCGCATTCGCATCCGGGTTGAAACGGCGGGAGAAGAAACGGTTTCAGCCCAAATTGGTCAAGTGCTCAACAAGACTCAAAACTATAAAGATGAGTTGATTGCTCGTGGACAAAAAACGGCGGATAGCTTTTTGCCCCTCATATTGGGCATCAGTGCCGTCACTTGGCCACTGATGGGAACCAGTGCCGCTCTGACCATACTTTGGTCAGCCTTGGGTTCTAACATGATCTTATTAGGCCCGCTCAGTGTACTGAGCTACCTACAAATTTTCTCCCGCCGCGGCATTCTGGTCAAAGATGGCCGGATATTAGAATCCTTGCGCCAAGTTGACACCGTGGTTTTTGACAAAACAGGCACCCTGACTTTGGAAGAACCCACGGTAGGCCAGATTCATATTTTGGGTGATTGGGATGAAAATACCCTATTAACCTATGCGGCCGCTGCCGAATATCGTCAACCACACCCGATAGCCAAAGCGATTGTGGCTAAAGCCATTAGCCAAAACTTAGAGTTGCCCGACTTCGATGAAGCCAGCTATGAAGTCGGCTATGGCATTAAAGTCATGCTTGATGGACAACAGATTCGGGTCGGCAGTGGCCCCTTCATGGCCGTTGAAGGCATTGAATTACCTCAATTCGCACAAGAACTCCAAGCTAAAGCGGAGTTGGAAGGTTTTTCGCTGATTTATATTGGTATCAATCAGCAATTAGGCGGTATTTTAGAAATGCACCCCAACATCCGTCCCGAAGCTATTGAAATCATTCGCGATTTGAAAGAACGCGGCATGAAACTCTACATTATTTCTGGCGATCATGAACTCCCCACTCGTCGTATGGCTGAAATTTTGGGCATAGATCACTACGACGCGGAAATTCTACCCGAAAACAAGGCTAAATTGGTTAAAGAACTGCGCGAACAAGGCCAATTTGTTTGCTTTATCGGCGATGGTATCAACGATGCGATTGCACTCAAATCGGCCCAAGTGTCCATTTCCCTTAAAGGGGCTTCTACTGCTGCCACCGATACGGCCCAAATCATCCTGATGGACGGTACCCTGAACCATCTTTCACAAGTGTTCCAACTCGCAGATGAGTTTGAAAAAACGATGCACAGCAACTTTCTCAGCACGATTGTACCCGGTGTGATCTGCATTGGCGGGGTGTATGTCCTGCACTTTGGCCTTGCAATGGGAATGTGGCTGTACTATATGGGCATTTCTACCGGACTGTCTAATGCCTTATGGCCACTGGTGAAGCATCAGGATGATAAATCGAAACAGCTGCTGCAAGCGCTTGAATACAAACCAAAATAACTCACTTTTTCAGGCAAAAACTTTTGCAATTGGAATGCATGTTATTTTGCGGCCCAGATTGGAATGCCTGTTATTTTGCGGCCCTGATTGGGGCGCATTCCCAAAAAAAGGGTTATCGCAAAATAAATTTTGCACTCCAAAAGCACGGCAAAATAAATTTTGCACTCCAAAAGCACGGCAAAATAAATTTTGCACTCCAAAAACACGCAAAATAAATTTTGAACGAAAAAAAACACGCAATTTTGAACGAAAATCTTAAAAGCGCAATTTATGGCGATGCTAAGTATATATCTTGTGCTTCTGGGCGAATACTCGGTTGCAACTCAATCACCCCCGCTAATTGTTCATCCAGTGCCATATAAACCAATGAATGCCCCTGTTCGCTACCTTGCGCTTGCAAGGTTTGTATATGCGCTGGTATGACGATACATTCCTTGTGCATAAAACGGGCACTGCCGACGCGCACAAATTTATCTTCGATTTTGACCTGAATGCCATAACCCACTTGATAGGCAGCTTTCTCAAGCAGCGGTGGATTTAGTCCACGCTGCTCGGCCGCTGCAACTATCGCTTTTGCAATCGGATGTTTCTGACGGTATTCGGCCGCCGCCGCATAGCTCAGCAAACCCTCTTCAGTTAAACCATTGATAAGCGGATATAAATGACCCACTTGTGGTTGTTCCAAGGTCAAGGTACCGGTTTTATCAAACACCACCGTATCCACTTGTTGCAACATTTCCAGAGAACGTCCATCTTTAATCAGAATACCATTTGTGGCCATAATGTGTAAAAAATTCAATACGGTCAAAGGGCCTAACAGACGCATGTTATAACCCAGACTGGAATTTAGCACAACCATTGCCGAGTTGGCACCCAATACTGGCCAAGCAACGCCACTTGCGATCAAAGTTGGCAGGACAAAACTATCGGCAATTTTTTGACCACGCGCACGTAAGGTATTCTTATAGTCACTGGTTTTTTGCAAAATTTCACCGATTTGAGCGGTGACTGTCTCTTTTCCAGTGTTTTCAACTCGAATACCTAGCCGTCCAGTCAGCACAAGGGTAGCCGCAAAAACGCGGTTTCCAGCTTCTTTTTCCACTGGTTGTGATTCACCAGTCAACCTATGCTGATCAATGGTTGCTAAACCTTCGGAAACAATACCGTCAACAGGAATAACTTCCCCGACGTTGACTATCACAATATCTTCTTGGTGTATAGCTGAAAACGGTATTTCCACCTCCACCCCCTGTCGTTTTACCCAAACGAAATGTGGTTGCTGACCAAACATATTGGCTAATTGCTGACGCGAATTCTCTTCTGTTTGTGTCAGCAGTTTTAAGCTCAATATACCCAGAAAAATGAGGAAGGCCACCAGTAATAAATATCCCATCGCTATCAAGCCAATAAAAGCAACCAAGTCAAGTAAATAAGTTGTGATACGGCCAGCCTTTAAATCTTGATATTCTTTCTGGACTAAGGGAAATACGAGGTAGAGAGTCCCGGCGATGACAACCAGTTTTAACTGTGGAAATATCCAAGTCCCGACTATACCCAAAATAAGACCAACAAATAAACGAATACGTCGGTTTATCCCTTGCTGAAGAGCATTGGGCTTCTTATTTTCCTCTTCTTGCATCATCCCATTCAGTTGCTGATGTCGTATTTCTCCACCGGTCAACGAAATTAATACCGCTTTTTTGAAAGCTTGTAACGTCGTTTTACTCATGAGTTTGTTCAAGACAAAGTTTGAGTTGTTCAGCAAGCACTTGCACTTGAGGAGAGCGAACCATGCTGGAGTGATTGCCTGGCACCGGGTGAATATCAACCCCTTCTTGTGTGAACTTTTTCCAACCCTTTGAAGTTCCAGGGAAAAGCTCCTCTTGTCTCTCTATGGCGGGAAAAATAGTGATTTTTCCCCGATAAAGTTGAGGTTGATAACGCTGAAATGCTTGGCGGTTGGCTTGGTAAACGTCTAATAAACGTTTGATATTGGGTGCTTTGATCTCTGATGAAAACAAATTGGCTTGTTGTCCTTGCTTTATCACATAAGCCAATTGTTCATCGGGATTCAATTGTCGTAAGTGTTCTGGTGACAGGGCAATATTCGTTTCGGCAAAGAGCTCCACTAATAATTGAGCTTCATTCTCTTTGGATTGTTGGGAGTCTGCCGAAAAAAAGCAAGGTGTCACGGTATCCAACAACGCCAAGAAGGAAACGGACTGGGCTTGTGCTTGTAACTGTCTGGCCATTTCAAAAGCGACAATGCCACCGAAAGACCAACCCACTAATTGATAAGGCCCTTGTGGTTGAACGGTTTGCAACGCTTTGATGTAAAAAGTTGCCATTTCTTCTACCGTCGTCTTAGGTTTTTGTCCTGCTTCAATCCCAACCGCTTGTAGTCCATAAAACGGTTGCTCAGTACCTAGATGTTGGGCTAATTCAAAATAGCATAGGACATTGCCACCACCAGGATGAACACAAAACAGAGGTGGCTTTTCACCCTTTGGCTGAATGGCAACCAGAGGTGACCAAGGTAAAGTATCCGTTTGTTGGTGAAGGAGTGTCGCTAATTGTTCAATCGTTGATCCTTGAAACAGTGTTGCTAAAGGCAGATGTTTGTTCAACTGCTGTCCAATTTGCGCCATCAAGCGAACCGCTAACAAGGAATGTCCACCCAATTCAAAAAAATTGTCACGGACACCAATCGGGCGGACATTTAACACGTCTTCCCAGATTTGTACTAATTGCAATTCGAGGGTATCGCGAGGTGCAATAAAAGTTTTTCCTAGTAACTGATAACTGTCAACTGATAACTGAGAAAGTGTTTTACGATCTATCTTACCATTGGGTGTCAGCGGCAAACTTTCTTTGCTGATAAAAGCCGATGGTATCATGTAATTGGGCAAACGTTCAATCAAGAAAGTGTGTAATGCTTGAGTATCAATCACCTGTCCTTGATTAGGCACGATAAAGGCCACTAAGCGTTTGTCGCCAGATTCAGTTTCATGGACAATGACAACATTTTCTGTCACAAAAGGATGTGTCGCTAGCACAGATTCAATTTCGCCCAGTTCAATACGAAATCCCCGTAGTTTGACTTGATGGTCGATACGTCCCAGATATTCAAGGTTGCCATCAGGCAGCCATTGAGCCAAGTCGCCGGTTTTGTATATACGCTCAGTTTTTCCAAAGAGTTCGACTTCGATGAACTTTTCAGCAGTGAGTTCGGTGCGCTTGAGATAGCCGCGTGCCACTCCTCTACCTGCAATGCATAGTTCGCCGGGGAGCCCGATAGGTTGGGGTTGGTTGTTGGCATTTAATATATAAATCTGATAATTAGCCGCAGGTTTACCAATGGGTGTTCGGCGTTCACTTTCGATGGCATGAGTAAATTGATAAAAAGTAGCGCACACTGTTGCTTCGGTTGGTCCATAACCATTGATAATATAGAGTTCATCAGAAAGTGCTCTGAATTCTTGCAAGACTTTTTGTGAGATGGGTTCGACCCCAACCAAAAGTCGTTGTAAAGGATTGCCTCGTTTTTTCAGTTGATTGGCAATTAATTCCAACAAAGCAGGTGGTATGTATGCAGAAGAAACCTGTTTATCAAGCAAATAGCTTATCAATAAATCCGTTTCTAATAATGTCTTTTGTGATAGCACATGTAGCGTACCACCATAGCAAAGCTGACTGAAAATTTCCCAAACGGATAGGTCAAAACTGAATGGAACGGTAAAAATTCCGGTCAATGGGGTTAGATGCGCTGCTTGTTTCTCGAAGCCATACAAAAGATTTACAACATTACAATGTTCAACCATCACACCCTTAGGCTTCCCAGTTGATCCAGATGTATAAATCACATAAGCCAAAGTTGAAGCTTGGTAGTTTACCAAAGGATTATCAGTCGGCATATCCGCAAACTCAGCTTCATCCAAACACAACATGACATAATCATGTTCCAACACATCTAAGGACAAGTGTGTTTTCAAGTGACTTTGAGTCAGCAACAACGGTGCGGCACTGTCAGAAAGCATATAACGAATACGAACTGGTGGCGAATTTGGTTCAATTGGTACATAAGCACTACCTGCTTTGAGAATTCCTAATAAACCAATGACCATGAACAAAGAACGTTCCACCGCAATGGCTATCAAAGGATTATTTCGTAATAAAACAGTACCCCCTTGGCTCTTGAGACTGAGTAAATAATGCGCCAGTTGATTAGCCTTTTCATTGAGTTCTCGATAGCTCAACTGCTTATTTTCAAAGACAACGGCTATGTTATCTGGAGTGCGTTCTACCTGTTCATCAAACAGTTGATGGATCGTTTTATCAGCCGGATAATCAGTTGTCGTGTCATTCCAAGCCATAAGTTGTTGTTGTTCTGCTTCTGTGAGCAAGGGTAATTCGTAAATCGGCTTAAATGGATTTTTCACCACACTATCAAGTAATTTCTTAAAATGCCCGATCAGGCGTTCTACGCTAGATGCTTTGAATAAATCAATGTTATATTCGAGTTTACCCACTAAACCACCAGCGGTTTTCTCCAAAATCAACGTGAGATCAAATTTGGTGTTCACGCTTTTCAGTTCTAACTGGGTGACAGTCAGTCCCGACAATTCCAAATTCGATAGGGGGGCATCCTGTAACTCCAACATCACTTGAAACAGCGGCGAATGACTGAGATTCCTCTCTGGCTTAAGTTCTTCCACTAACTGCTCAAAAGGAAGCTCTTGATGGCCGTAAGCTTCTAATGCTTCACGTCGTGCTTGTTGCAAAACAGTTTCAAAATACGGATTGCCCGACAAATCCAAGCGTAATAGCAGCGTATTGACAAAAAATCCAATCAAGGATTCAGTTTGGCTATGGGTACGATTAGCAATAGGAGAACCTATCACAATATCGCTTTGCCCGCTGTAGCGAGCCAATAAAACAGCAAAGCCCGATAGCAGTGTCATAAACAAGGTAGCCCCGGTTTGATTGCTCAACGACTGTAATTGTTCAGTGAGTTCAGCACTAATATGAATCAGGCTGGAAGCACCTTGGGATCGCTGCGTAGCCGGACGCGGAAAATCGGTGGGTAATTGTAGCAGTGCTGGTACGCCGGCCAGTTGTTGTTTCCAATCATCCACTTGT
>Ga0233403_10001062_pt1 | contig 12957 bp, 24 predicted proteins | sample Na_oxic_1_MG_FD_179866 | JGI IMG/M metagenome (GOLD analysis project Ga0233403, IMG submission 179866) | Seawater microbial communities from Saanich Inlet, British Columbia, Canada - Na_oxic_1_MG | ecosystem: Environmental > Aquatic > Marine > Inlet | place: Canada: British Columbia | collected...
CAGTAGTGCAGATTGCTCGCAACAATTTTGCACAGATAGAAGCCTGCAAAAATGGCTACATTCTCAAATACCTAAATCCTGTATAATGCCTGTAGCATATCCATTCTCGACACTAGGCAAGCTCAATGGTCTTTCTAATTGCGTGCCGAAAGTTGACGTTACACCCTACGACTACTGGACCACAGCCAGCGGCTACAACAAGGATGATTTCGATGCATCTGTAGCAGTGACACAAGACCAGATAGACCAAAGCCTACACGCTATCGGTCGGCTGTACTGGAACTTGTACAGACTTGAACTAGATTGCTCTATCGTCAACGGCAACCCAGCAGTCACAGAGTTAATCATAGACGGCACAACTAACCAGAGCGGGACAGCTATACAGCCAAGAGAGAGAGCTTGTGCTGGTAGTCAGACAACGCTAGGCGACCAACTACTAGACGAGGTTTCAGTGTTGGCAGACTTAAGGTTAGGAGGCACGCAAGGATTCGCTCGACTCTATAAAGGAGACACCACGGACGAGGCAAATTTCATCGGGTACGGACTAGGAGAGGCGGCATTTACAGCAGGAAAGTGCATTGATATTTATGTTCAGGAAACGACCTATGACGCAGCGTTATCACTTGGCGGTTTTGCCATAGATGAGACAGCAGGCGGGCGTTCATGGAATTACACCTACATAGAAATGGACAACATTCACATGGTATTCGTGGGTGCTGGGGGAGGTGGTGGAGTCACAACAACATTCCCACAAGATCCACCAACAACGCTAGTAAAGTCTGGCGCAACAACAATCGCACAAGCTCAAGTGACTAGTCTAGAAATGTGGGAGTATTAGCGACAATTTACATATAGATAGATAATGAAAATTTTCATAAATCAAGACACCAAGAAATTTGTCACATCTGAAAAGTTCAACGCCACAGTCCAACGATTTGACTTTAAGCGAGGGGACACAACTAGGGTGCAGATCGGCTATGTGCAGGATAACAAACTCATCGAGCTAGATGGTGGCTACACTATTGTTTTCGGCATTAAAGAGGCTGGTAAATACGATGGCGACTACGTTGTCTATGAGTCTGCTTCTTTTGTCTACAACCCAGCTACAGGCTTCTATGAGGGTGAGCCAAATTTCAACACCACCGAGCTGAACGATCTACTAGGTGCAGATGATGGAGATGACACAAATGATATTCCATTTGTCGATTGCTTGTTTGAAATAGCATGGAATGACGATTACGGCATCAGCTCAAGCTCAACTTCTACGGCCCGCATCGCGCATGACGTGAACAAGGGGAATGAGGGCATCCCCACAGGTGCAAATCCTTCCTATTCTGTCATCGGCCACACTCACCCAGATTACCAGACAGCAATAGACGCAATCGAGGCGCGGGACTGGGTAGCAATACCAGTCAACACCTACGCATCAAGCGCACCCCCATCAAATTATCCGATAGGGCGATTTTACACTATGCGAGTTGACGCATTCATAGGCGGGGGTTACCCGCGAGAGTATGGCGTGCTATACACTGATACGAGGTCAGCGAGAAATAGTAGTTTTGTATTCCAAGTCTACAAAGAGACAGACGGCAGGATCTACACACGTACTGGCATAACTAGTGGCGACACGTGGGAACCTTGGCAGCAGACAATTACAGCCGAAAACGGCACAATCTCCGACGACCTAGAACTCAGCGGGACAAACTACACCGCACCAAACATTGACAGCACAGCACCAACTAGCTTAGTCACTAGGGCTGATCTGGGACTAAATACAGTTCTAGTCCAGACAGCGGCAGACTTGAGCGGAGTTCTAGACAGTACTAAAGTCTATAAGCTGGACGGCATCATAGACATGGGAAGTCAATCAATCACAGTCCCAACAACTGGACTTTCCATCATTGGGGACACTTTTGATGTGTCTGGCTTGGTATCATCTGAGGATGCTTACACCATGTTTGTATCTGAGTCCATTGCTATCGGCAGCGGTAATCTATTGATGAAGGATCTAAAGATTACGACAAATGGTGCAGGCTCTAAAGTGTACGAACTTTATGACGCCACTGGTTTCAATGCAGTGGAATTATTGCGCGTCAACTATATCGAATGCACAAGTCTGGGTGATTTGTACGATTACAGACAGGGACTAGAGGATGGTTCTGGTCGCTTCGGTGGATCTCCTTCCTTGACTCTGCATGGCATTTGGCTGGGTGGTTTCAGAATCACAACATCAATCGTTAGGAGTCTAGCAGGCACAATGACTGAGCCACTATTCAAAGAGGGCACAGCGTTTCAGATGAACTCTAGATTCTTGACAGACATAAACTGTGACCTGCCAACTCTAGCAGCACTCACAGATTTCCAAGCAACCAACTTCCCCAACCCTGGCACAGTCCAATTCCAAGGATGTGAGATTACTAGAGACGGGACCTATGACGCGAGCGATTCAAACATCACTCCTAACTTAAGCTTTGGCGATCTATCAAGCTATTGGAAGAACAACAATGGATTACCGAATACTTATGTAGGCGGCACTACATTGATCATCTCAGAAGCTACCACAGTAGTCAGCGTGATTGACGATTGGTATGCTCTCAATGGTAATTATTTAGGTTCAGGCTTGGAACACTTCACGGCCAGCGCAGACGGCAAGCTAACGCATACAGGAAGCACACCGCGAGAGTTTGAGGTCACAGCAAGCCTAGCTATAGAGAGTGGGTCTAATGATGTGTGTCAAATTAGGCTCAACAAGTGGGATGATTCAGCAAGCGCCATGACACCGCTAGATTACACAATACAAACGCGAGTGATCAACAACCTACAAGGTGGTCGAGATATGGCATATTTCACTCTCGCCACAGGAATCGTTTTAGATGAAAATGACTATGTGATACTAGAGGTTAGAAATAGGACGGCAACTAATAACGCTACCGCAGAACTATCCTCATTTTTCAGAATCCAAGAACGCTAATATCATGGCAATACCAACACTATCAACAAAATTTGACAAACTAGCGGCATCAACTGGCAAAATGGCTGGCTGGGTGGCGAGAGGCTACTATCTCAACGAATCCACATTTGCAGAGTTCTGGAGTGGTGACGTTATGGCAAACGCTCAAACACTCAACGAATTTGCAACGGCAACCAACACCACCGCAGCGGCTATTTTCACAGATCATGCGCTAGTTGCTGACTTACTAACGGCACTAAATCCAAGCGTTGATTGCTCATCTCCACCGATTGACATGAGCCAAGTATTCGACTCAGGCGGTATGATTGATCTAGACCAACTAGCCAGCGCACTAGGAGAGGAGGAGGGCTAGATCATGGCAGTAAGACAAGATTTTAACATAGAGATAGGCACCACCCCACGTGCGGTGTCTACCACAGTAACGTACAAATCAACAGGCGACCCATTCCCGCTCACAGGGTGCAGCGTGTCGGCATTGCTCAAAGATCGTAAAGGCAATGTAATCCTAGACCTAGATCCAGTCATCAGCGATGAGCTAGGCGGGATTATCACCATTGCAATCACTGACGAGCAGACTGCGGTGCTAACTCCAGCGGATTACCTAAAGTATGATCTGATCTTAGAGTTAAGCACTGGGGTGATTCTTCCTCCAATCGTTAGTGGAGACGTTTCAATCATCAACACCGTGACACTATCATGAGCACATCCTGCACAATCAACGTAAGCGTAGAGCTAGACGACTCAGACATTGACGTAGCGGCCCAGCTCGCATTGTTTAACGTTGGCGAGTATGGCGTTCAGTCAATCAATGGCTTGGATGGAGTGGTTACGCTCGACCTTGACGACCTAGACACCAGCGTAACAGGCGCGGAGCTGGACGCAGATCACCAATTTCTCACAACTCAAAGCGGGATCAATACAGGCGACCAGGATCTGAGCGGGATAGAGGGAGATATTGACGCTCTAGAGGCGCGGGACTGGGTGCTTATAACAGTCAACACCTATGCATCAAGCGCACCACCATCAAACTATCCGATAGGGCGATTCTACGTTATGCGAGTTGACAACTTCATAGGGGGTGGCTACCCGCGAGAGTATGGCGTGCTATACACTGATACGAGATCAGCGAGAAATAGTAGTTTTGTATTTCAAGTCTACAAAGAGACAGACGGCAAGATCTACACACGTACTGGCATAACTAATGGCGACACGTGGGAACCTTGGCAGCAGACAATTACAGCCGAAAACGGCACAATCTCCGACGACCTAGAACTCAGCGGGAAAATCACAGTGCCGAACAATAACGGCACGGACACGGACGAGGTTCTCAGCTATGCACAGGCTGCGGCTAGGTATCAGGGATTGCTTGCGGAGGGTGCATTTGTTGACGGAGACAAAACGAACCTCGACAATCAAAGCGGGATCAACACAGGCGACCAAGACGGCACACAGGTTGAACTAATTGATGGTGGTGGCGTGTCAGTCACACAGGCAATTAGCGACCTAGACAGCGTCAAGAGCGATAAAAGCAATGTGCTTGAAAAAGATAACACGACCAGCTACACACCGACGGCTGACTATCATCCAAGCACTAAGGAGTATTGTGATGGGAGAATTGCGGATTACATTGAACCGCAAGCACTGACATCGGCAACTAACGTCAGCTATGACCTAGCACTAGGCCCCAACGCAACACTCACACCAACGGCAGACGGACAGACAATCGACCTACCTACTAATTACGCGGCTGGCATGGCTGGCGCGTGTGTCATAACGTCAGACAGTGGCTATTCAGTCAACCTAGGCACAGGCTGGTTTTTATCAGGCGGAGACATGGCAGACATTGCAGGCGGGGCTAATGGTGACAAATTTGTGCTAGCTTGGTATGCTGTATCGTCTGGACTATTTACCGCAACCCTAACCCCCGCGCAATAATGAGTAGTTTATCAATACCAACACATTAGAACTAGCAACACGCGACGAACTTAACGCGATAGGTCGTAACGGACTGCCACCAACTCTAGCAACAATGCACTGAGTGCATCGAAAGACCTGAATAAAACCAATCTGGAGGTAATTAAGAGCAACAACAAGACAGCGATCGAGTTGAAAAAAATAATCCTGCCAGAATAAACGACTAACAACACATTTATGACATGGATATTAAAAACACATTAGAGGTAATCACTTTAGGTGCAGCAATGGGCAAAGCATTTGCTGGTGCTAAAGAAGATGGCAAGATTGGAGTCGAGGATTTAGGGCAACTAATCCAAATAATCCCAGCACTAGGACCGGCACTGGCTGACATCTCGCGAGTGCCTGACGAGCTTAAAGCCATCGACGCAGCAGAACTAGCAGAGATCAAGGCGGCAGTGGTTGAGGTCGTGGGAGATGTAGCGGATGATAAGGCTGTGGATATTGCCAAGGCATCGCTAGACCTAGGACTAGCAGCTTACGACCTAATGCAAGCGATTAAATGAAGCTCATCGCTGCACTCACAGCATTCTTCAAAGCCGCAGCTCTGTTTCTGGAGTTGTGGCAATACTGGCAAGAGCGCGGCATTCTAAACGACGTCACAAAAATAGATCATGAAATTTATCGGCTCAGTAATGATGTCAATCCTTCTAATCTCTTGCAGATCGAATCACTACGGAAACAACGCAAACAACTCTGCTCTCTACAGTCCACCATGCGTGACCATGCAGGCGGGGCAGATCTATAAATTTCAAGAAGGCATCATGACAGCAAAGGGAGGTGAAAGATTCGTTTCCCAATTTTATTATCAACGCGCACTTACAACAGGCAAATGACTAAAAAAGAAGAAGAATTCACGCAGTATATTGACAGTCTAGGGCTTCAATACTTCTCAGGCAAAGAGGTTCTGAGTTCAATATGGAAAGTTAGGGGAGACGTTAAAAACACTCTACCTCCTAAATCCAAGTGGCAGAACATAGAGCCAGCATTGAGGGCTGTAGACGCTCTCAGGGGCATCATAGGCGAACCGATAACCATTGCATCAAGCTACAGATCAGAGAAGTATAACGCAGCTTGTGGAGGCGTGAAATACAGCCAGCACAAACAGTTCAAAGCTCTAGACATCCAATGCAAATCTGTACGTCCAAGCGTCATTCATAACAGGCTTACAAGGCTCCGAAATAATGGACAGTTTAAAGGTGGTCTAGGAGTCTACAGAACATTCGTGCACATTGATACACGTGGGCACAATGCAGACTGGAGCAGTATATGATGGATTACATTTCAGCACTAATCCACGATGAGTTCATTCGCAAAGGATTTGAGGCCCTAGTCTCTGCTGTGGGTGCTCTAGCTATGGCTGTAGCTCTAGTGTCTAAAGTTCACTTAAAAACGCTCAACAAGACGATAGACAACCAGGCAGAACACATCAAATGCGGGGAGGAAAAAATCAAAGAGAGTGAAGAGGCTTTGCACAGAATCACCGAAAGAACCGAAAATCTAGAGAAGGCTTTTAGTATAAATGCAGCGTGTCCTATTGATTGTTGTCCAAATAAGCAACTCTTAGCAGCGGCTGAGGTCATCACTAATTACAGGCATGAATCACACAGATGAAGAACTGGACTCCCTGTGACTATGTGGTTGCTTTTATGGCTCTCATTGTCTGCATAATAGCCACAGGTGCAATAGGTGGCGTTATACTTAGAGGCCAACCTATGAGCGAGACACAGGCAGAGATTATGAGTCAAATAACATCGGCCATCATCAGTATTGTCTCTATGTATGTAGGTGCATCAATTCAGAGGTCTAGAGACGAATAGTAAACTATTTTACTATTTTTATAGACAGTAAACTAATTTACCTGTATTTCTATTTCATCGACAGATAAACGACGATGAAACTGATAAAAATAAGCGTGGCTCAACATACAGAGCTAAAGACAAGAGCAACCAAGGAAGGGAAGACCCTTGCCGAGTTTGTAAGGTTGTTAATCGACAAAGCATTAGAGGAGGGTAAGAATGACCGTTAAAACATTCACTCACTACCTCTTACCACTAGCATTTTCGATAGTGGTGTATGCTTTAAGCCTAGGTCTAGTGGCTCTAAGCATATCAATGGAAAGCACGCTTTTGACAGTGCTCTCTCTAATCTTCACAGCAACTACATTGTTCGCTGTGGTTTTCTTCCTAGTTGAATTTAGAAAACAAAACAGATGAACATATACAAAAAACTGCACACATTGCAGACGAAAGTCAAAGGACTCGGAAAGGATAAATCATCCCACAATTTCCAGTATGTAACAGGTAACAAACTGCTCTCACACATTCGACCACTAATGGATGAGTTGGGGCTACTGCTAAAGCATGAGGTCCTAAGCGTTGAGAATACCCGCATCGACTACAAAACAAAGTACGCAGACAAGTCAGAAATACTCAGTGCGGTATCAATGCGCTTTACATGGGTCGACGTAGACACTGGAGAGACTGACGTGAACTTGTGGTCTGCCAATGGTCAAAACGATTGGGAAAAGGGTCTTGGTTCAGCTCTCACTTATGGCGAGCGGTATTTCCTCATGAAATATTTCCATATTGCCACAGATGAGGACGATATAGACAACCCAGAGCGCAAACCAGAGCCAAAGCAACCAGCGAAGAAGGCAGCAAAGAAAGCAGCAAAGCAAGCAGACTATGGCGAGCGTAAAGGCATCACACCACAGCAGACTGAGAACCTAAGATTGTTATACAAGAGTTCTGGGATTGATTTTGAACAATACGGTGCAGAGGTAAGACAGGCATCAGGGGGATTAACTGACATCACATCAAATCTATCAGACCTACAAGCAGCTAAACTAATCAAATCACTTACTCAAATCATAGAATCAAAACCAAAAAAATAGTCATGAGCGATACATACACAACAACAGGCACAGTCAAACTAATCGGAGAAACACAAACCTTCGGCAGCGGATTTACCAAGCGCGAGTTTGTAATTACCACACTCGGAGAATATCCAGATGACATCAAATTTGAGGTAGTCAAAGACAAATGCGATGCGCTTAATAGCGTGTCAGTAGGGCAAGAAATCGAAGTCAGCTTCAACATCCGAGGGAATGAATGGGGAGGAAATTACTACGTGAACCTACAGTGTTGGCGATTCAACATCAACAGCCAAGCACAGGCTCCACACCCACACCCACCGCAGGCAAATCAATCACAGCCTGGCACAATGCAAAACTCAGTTGATGACGAGGATAGTATTCCGTTCTAGAATGGTACTATTTTAGTTGACGTCACTCCACATTTCAATAAGACTCTTTCCTATGGAGGAAAAACAAGAAAACAAGAAGTGTTTTGAATGTGGAGTGATTAAATCAATTACTGAGTTCTACAAGAATAGTTCAATGAGCGGCGGGAGGGTGAATAAGTGTAAATCATGCACAAGAGCATCTGTCGAAGCTAGGAGATTGATTAAAATGCAAGATCCAGAATGGGCTTTTAAAGAAGCTGAGAGGCACAGATTAAAGGCAATCAAGCAGCGTGAGAGCGGCTACAAGTCTCCTAATGCTAAAACAACTAAACGAGCAGATTATAAAAAAAGAGCAACCACGGCATCTATGCGATTACCATGCCCAGAAGGTAAAGAGCGTCACCACTGGAATTATAATAAAGAGTATTGGAAGTGTGTTTTCAATGTGGATGTTAAATTTCACAACAAAATACACCGATACACTAAATATGATCCTGATATGAAGATGTATAGAACAGTTCATGGAACTTTATTAGACAGTAGGGAATTGGCTTCTAAGTATTACAGAAAATTGAACGACATCCAAGATGGTGAATACTCAGAACTAACCAAACTATTCTAAACCCTAAAACCCAACCCCCTAGCCTCACAGTTAAATCTGTGGGGCTTTCTGGGTGAAATGGTTATCACTTCAATTAGAAACGAAATAAAAGAGAACTCGCGCATTCCCAAAACACTAAGCGGGATCATTGCGAAGGTTCAGCGAATCAAAATAAGCAAGCATCGGCAAATCCTAGCTAATCACATATGGTTCAGGATATGCGACCACCACCCATCAGACTTGCCAGAGATGAAACTCCTGAAGAGTATGGCGAACTACACAAGGGACGAGTTCATTGAGGTGGAGACAGTGACAGACGCGCTAAAAGCATTTGGCTTTACTGAGGCTTACGCGCTGAACGCTACAAATAGCATGGTGCAATCTGAAATACGTCAAAAGGAGGCTGCGGCATCATGGAAACGATAGACAGACAGGTGGCGAACATCTGGAATGCTACTTATAAAAGACAGCTCGACCTAGGCATCTATGCTGTGCAGCTTCGGGTGCTCAACTCCCTGGTGCTACTAGGTAGGCGGGGCAGTAGGGGAGAGATTGGTGAGGTGTCAGGTAATAGCGATACAGACCACAACATTATTACCGCGATGCTTAAAAAAGGACTAATCGACAAGGATGATAAAAAAGACATTAAGGGACGAACATACACCTACGGACTGACACAGAAGGGGCTTGAATCTTACCACTACATAATCCACGGAAGAAAGATATGATTGAAATACAAACAAACGACGAGCACCCAGATCACTGGAATGATATGTTGAGGCAAGCGAGAGAGGTAATTAGACGCGAGTCTAGTCTATCATTACGCGACATGGACGAATCAGATAACTTTAGAGCGTTTATCCATGCCGAGGATATGCGATACCCTTCTCTTGTGGTCAATGGTGAGTATAATTTCGCTATGAGTTTTGATCCTGAAACTATGATATTTAGTGAGCCAAGCTGCATCTGTCTTGCTAGATCCGAATTTGAATGCGCTTGCAACCTACCATGAAAATCACGCTAAACATACCACCTCCCAAAGGAACAGCACAGCAACAGAAGATAGCGACTAGGGGGAAGTTTATCAGCAAATACGACCCACCAAACGTCAAAGAGATGAAGCGCATCTTTACCCGCGAGCTGACACCACACAAGCCAGAGAAGCCCATAGAGGGAGCTTTATGCATGGAGGTGCTCTTTGCTTACCCATACCGCAAAGCAGACGCTAATAAGGCTCAGGGTCGCGAGCTGTGGAAGAACACACAGCCAGACTGTGACAACCTGGTCAAGGGACTCAATGACATCATGGAGCGGCTAGGGTACTTCAGCAATGATGGGCAAATCGCATCGCTCTCTATAGAGAAGGTATGGAGCGCAGAGCCTAGGATTGAGATCAATCTGGAGGAGATGAAAACCTATGTGGAATAAGGTAAATGTGATTTATTTCACATAATCTTGAATAAAAGCTTGCAAAGAATCAAGCTAGGTGTAGAAAAGAGACATGACAACGCAAGACACACTTTACATCGTTAAGACAAACTCAGTGAATCACTCAACAACAACAATCGACGAGCTTGAAACGCTCGCTACCAAAGCACAAATGACTCTAAGCATCGTTAAGAGCAGACGCGGCAACTTCTCATTTGTTAAGTTAGATGACCAAGTAGTCGCTCGCCTCTTCTCATCAGAGGTTGACGCTATCGACTACGCACTAGCAATCTAATAAACCAAACCCCACATTGAGTGGGGCTTTACTGTTGTAAGTATGAATAAAGAAATTGAAATAGGTTTGATACGTGACAGATCAACATTGATCGAGCAGCGCAGAGACTTAGATGGAAACAAGCTGTGGAAAGGTAGAGAGAAACAATGGGAGCTACTAACTAATGAAATTAAAAAGATTGATGATAGGTTGACCAGAAAGAAGCTATTTTGCATGACTGGCGTTTGTACTGCTACCCCTATTTATAGTATTGAGGGGGATGGAAATAATTGGAGCTTATGCCGTGAATGCTTTGAAAAATATCTCGGATCTAGCATGACTAGAAACCGTAACGTTAGCGCATAATAGCGACCTCAGCCCGATCCTCACAAGATCGGGCTTTCTAGGTGTAATGAAACTGCAAGACTTACCACTAGGACCCAATCTAAAAGTCTGGGACCTACGAGACCAAGGCTACACGCTCGACAGCATTGCTCAGATCAATGGCGAGCTAGTCACAACGCTAACGTCACAAGACAGCTCAACAAGGGCGAGAGTGAGACATAAACTATCAACAAACGAAACGAGAATAACTAAAACAAAAGCATGAAGAAACCACACGGAGGCGCAAGACCAGGTTCAGGGCGCAAGAAGACAGAGAATAAACCAGAGAAGGAAGCTATCACGATGAAGGTTGACCCAGAGCTCTCTAGGATGTTCAAGCAGCTATGTGCAGCACGTAAACGCTCACAGCCTGCTCAATTTGAGGCTCTACTCACAAGAGAGGATAGACTAGCAGAAGGGCAATCAAAGGCTATGTTGCTACTCTCTGAGGCCGACAATCTCATAGACTCACTAATCAACCACCACACCAGCGGATTGCTAAGAAATCGCGCTGAACGGTTCTTCAATATGCACAAAGATCTAACCAAATAAACAAATGAACAAACAATTAGAAATGGCTAAAGAGTTCTTCGGATCACTCCCGAAAGAGCCGAAAGGGAAAAGACTGGTATCAATAGTCTACAAACAACCGAAGATTGAGGAGACATTCTTGATCTTCCCTGGCGACTGGCAAGTTGCCATGCATGATTACCGAGGTGAGAAGCCTGTAGCAGTATGGGAGGACATCCCAGAGGACGAGCAACCAACCACGATGCAAGACCTAGTGGGGGAAGATGGGCAGAAGAATGTGTGGATCTTCTACACAAAGAACTCAATCCACAGAGCGAAGGTGTCCATCAATGAAGCCCGAGGACTCGAAGTGGGTAACTGGTCAATCAGAACTCTTTCAAAGAAAGGTTGCCGATGGAGTCACTCACCATTCACACCTCACAAGGAGGCGAACAAGTTCAAATAGTGAACCTGATACGCATAAGCGAAGACCGATGGATAGCTATTGAACACATCGAGAGTGTGCAGGTACTAGACTCAGTAATAACGCTAAAAACACACGGCGGCGGCTATTATGTCATACAGAGAGGGCTAGGGTATTATGAGCTAACGCTAAAGGCTCTCAAGATCAATCCTTGACCGAATATGATTTGTGGGTAGTATGAATAAGCACTCTGAGAATTAGGTGATTCTTGTTTGTTTGTTTCATATCAAAGGCGGCTGGGGACGTTGTGTTTCCCCAGTCGCCTTTTTCCGTCTAGTAAACTAATTACTTTTTTCTTGAATAAAAGCTTGCAAAGAATCAAGATTAGATTAGAAAAGAGACATGACAACAACATTCAACCAAGAAGAACTAAAAACAATCAAATCACTAATCAACCTCGGAGATTCAAAAGAACTCGCAGAGAAGACAGTGATTAAGCTCCGCGAGAAAGCGGATAACTCAGAGATCTGCCGATTCGCTTACGAAAACTAAAAACAATACAAAAGCGGGGTGAGAGTCCCCGCACTTTAAATATGACACACGAAATAAAAAACAGATCATTACTTGCAGAACTTAATCTGTCGGTCTCAGAATTATTATTTTCATCTGTTCTCTATTACCTAGGATCAAATCCGATAGGGACTCAATCATTTATTGAGGATCTAGTGAGAGCTTTTGAATGGGTGGAGGAACCTCAGCGAGTGGGAATTAAGGAGGTGATTAAAAGCGCAATAAGTAGCGACCACCTCACAGAAGACCAATTCGTAATGTGGGAATGTGCTTATGGGAACATGAGTTAATAAACACCAACCAACCCCAGCCTGACTCTCACGAGTCGGGCTTTTGTGGTGAAATGAATACACAAACAGAACCTAAACAAATAAGCGTTGGCCGTATCTTAATCAATCATCTGATTCTATGGCCAATAATGCACACAATCCTAGCATTCTTCACAATGGGCGTATGGCTCCTGATCGGCTGGATGCCTCAGCTAATCGACCTATGCTACTCAATCAATCGTAGATCGAAATACGCAGAGTGGGAGCGGGTAGAGTTGATCAAAGCTATTAGAGGAGGCAAGGAAG
>Ga0233403_10001063_pt1 | contig 12955 bp, 8 predicted proteins | sample Na_oxic_1_MG_FD_179866 | JGI IMG/M metagenome (GOLD analysis project Ga0233403, IMG submission 179866) | Seawater microbial communities from Saanich Inlet, British Columbia, Canada - Na_oxic_1_MG | ecosystem: Environmental > Aquatic > Marine > Inlet | place: Canada: British Columbia | collected...
ATTAGACTTGTCCCGAAATAATAGCTTATAAAGTATTGATTAACAACGTATTTTTAAATTCCATAATCCAGCAACTTGAAAAATAACCTCATCAACCCAATTTTTAGTTCTGTGGTGACGAAATTTTGCGGATAAAATCTGGAAAGCTTTCATTCCTCCTATTGCATGTTCAACAATAACTCGTTTTGAAGCCATTACTTTGTTTTGAGCTTTTTGTTTTCGGGTTAAAGAAGTATTTGGATTTTTCTTTGATTTTTTTGGGATCGATTTAGGAATAGAGATATGTCGAGCTGAGGAATAATCCTTTTTAATACCCTGATAGCCAAGATCAACGGCTATTTTAACCTGAGAGAAATCAAGTTGAGAAGGAGGAAGTTCTTTTTTAAACATTTTATAATCATGCAAACTGACCAAAAATGTGCGACCCAAAAATATTACACGTCGTTTGGTGTCAGAAATCAGAGTATTCTTGACGGTATGTCTCTTTTTTTTGCCACTATAATACTTTTTTTGTAATCGATTGTTTTTAGGTCTAAAATGGTTTCTTTCAGTGACATCAATCAAGATGAGGGGTTCTTCTGCTTTAACCGTTTTTGTTGCAATGGAGGCACTTTCGGTTGGGGAATCGGTTGTTTCTAGAGCATCGGTTGTTTCTAGTACAATTGCTTTATGTTTAACAGACAGTGTTTCTTTTGAGGTCAAATCAGAGGGTTTAGCTATAGTTTTTATGGCCTCTTCGAGTTCAGAGTCGGTTTTCAAAGAGCGTTTGGGTAAAACTGAAAGTTTTGATTGAGCTCGTTTTAAAATGGGTAACAATTTTTTGACATTTTCTTCTGCGTTAGAAGGATTTAAATCAAATATAAACCCTAAAACGTCAAACGAAGTAACGAGCGAAGCGAGATCAAAATGGGGTAGTTTTTCAAGTAGAACAGGATAAAAAACAACTTATTCTCAGTACTCGGTAATTGCCCTTTTCGCCCGCCGCCAGGCCGACGACTTCGTTTGGTACGATTTTTTTGATAAGCTTCATCAGAAATTTCTAAGCTGCTTTCAGAGAAAGCCGGTAGGAGCTCCTCAAATGGTTTTTTACCCAAACCGGTTAGCGATTTTAGTTGTCTTTCACTTCTAATTGAATTATAATAATTAAACATTATTGCCCACCAATGGTTCATTCATAATTTGTTGTTCATTAAATTTTATCATTATAACATGATAAATCATTAACTGTCAAATTAGAACCTTCTTTATCTAAATAATTGATTTTTAAATATTTATTATTTCCGCGATCATATAAGTCTTTGAAATATATAACTTAATTATTTCGGGACAAGTCTAATAGAAAAAATGGCATTTCCCTCTTTTTTGAGAATGCGAATGAATATAAAATTTTACAATTAGTTGAGAGAACTATGTATAATTATACTATAGCTTTTCAGAAAATAGGAGTCCAAACTTTAGTTTGGCAGAACCAAGCTAAAGCTGGCAGACTCCGACCAAAATATTTATCTGACAAACTATAATATTCTTTAATTAATACCTTCGCCAAATTACGGACATATAATAAGGTTTTTAAGTTTTAAACACATTCCATAGGTTTCACCTATGGCTATTTACGTTTAACCCCTTCGGGGTTAAGAATTGACGTTGATGTGTCAACCCCGAAGGGGTTAAATGTGAATAGCCATAGGTGAAACCTATGGAACATAATCGGTGGAACATAATCGGTGGAACATAAATCAGGGAAAGCAAAATGATCAATTTCACCCATTTTCGGTATTGTAAGATGAATAAACACAATGTGAGTGCGTGAATTGGCGAAGGTATTGTTAATATGACTTTTTTTCTCCCAAACCGGTAACCCCGAAAGAACCAATCAGTATGAATGAGAGAATATCATGCCACCACAATTGGGCATGGTTCAAAAAAGGGTTAAATAGTGTAACAATTGGAATCCAAAGCTTTAGCTTTGGCAAGGCCCCTAAAGCTGAAGCTTTGGACTCCATGCTACTTTGAATTGAACCATGCCTACAATCTGACAAGATTCATGACTTATTAATTTAAAAAACGCCACGGTTTGTAGAAACGGCCTAGTTCTGCATAACTTCGATCCACAATTAACAATTAACAATTAACAATGATCATTATTATGCGTCCCCACGTCACTGATGAAGAAATTCAAGGTGTCGAAAACAAACTGAAATCATTAGGCTTAGAAGCCAATATCTCACGCGGTGTCGAACGCACTATTATTGGTGCCATTGGTGATGAACGCAAAATACATAAAGAAAGTTTACGCGCGTTGTCTGGTGTTGATAACGTCATACGTGTTGTTAAACCCTATAAAATTGTAGCGCGAGAATCGCATGAGGCAGATACCATCATAAACATTAAAGGTATTACTATAGGTGGTAAAACCATCCAAGTGATTGGCGGACCCTGTTCCGTCGAAACACAATCCCAAATGGATTTAGCAGCGCAAGGTGTTGCCAATGCAGGGTGCCGATTGATGCGAGGCGGGGCTTTTAAACCACGTACAAGTCCTTACAGTTTTCAAGGGAAAGGAGTAGAAGGATTAAAAATATTTCGTCAAGCTGCCGATAAGCAAAACTTACCCATTGTCACTGAATTGATGGATGTGCGTTTCTTAGACGATTTTTTGAAACATGGGGTGGATGTGATACAAATTGGTACCCGCAATATGCAAAACTTTGATTTACTTAAAGAAGTGGGCAAAATTCACACACCCATTATACTCAAGCGGGGTTTATGCGCCACTTTATCAGAATGGCTGATGTCAGCGGAATATATTGCGGCGGGTGGCAATCATAATATTATCTTGTGTGAACGTGGTGTGCGTAGTTTTGAAAAGGCTTACCGTAATATGCTAGACATCACGGCAATTCCCGTGCTGAAAAAGGAAACCCATTTTCCTGTGATTGTCGATCCAAGCCATGCCGGTGGTAAAACGGCGTTAGTACCCGCCTTATCAAAAGCGGCTATTGCAGCAGGAGCAGATGGTTTATTAATAGAGATGCACCCCACTCCTTGTGAAGCATGGTGTGATGCCGATCAAGCTTTGGCTCCCAATGAATTAAAAAATTTGATGGGAGAATTGCAGGGTATTGCCCAAGCAGTGGGACGGGAAATTTAAAATTATCTGATTGGGCAAATGATGAATTGGTAGTGTCCCTTCTATAGATGTTCATAAAAATAATTTCAAAAATGTTGGTTGGTGGGCAAAAAAAACTGCCCACCCTACAGTGAAAACAGTGAAATTATTTTTATGAAAAACTATATTCGTGGTAAAAAATTTTTAGGTCATATACTGCGCGTGGTCACAACTTATAGCTTTTACGTAGGGTGGGTAATGTCTTTTTTATTGCCTGCCTTCCTCAATTGTGGTTTCCCCTTTTTGCTGTTGTTTTTCGCCTTGAGATTTCTCTCAAGGCGATCGTTACATCTAATCTATAATAATTGGCGTGAGAAGTTCGGTTTGAAAAGGTGTCATACAGAATAAAACGGTTTTTTTATCGACGATTGAAATGGAAGACTGAGACAAATGAGCGACGGCATCAAAATCGGTGCCGAAGTAAATTGGCGGGCTGTCTCCGCCGATCATCAAGGGTTCATCGTGACATCCCACCATCAACCATTCCCCATCAGTAATCAGCACCATCAGAACAAAATGCCCCTTCAAGCGTTTCATCAGCCTGCGCATTGCCCCAATCGGTGACATCCAATCGGTTTCCAAATAATGGTTGAGCAAATACAGGATAACATCATCCGGCATGTAAACGTGGTGTGGGCACCCATAATACGATAAATCTGCCTGTATTTCGGAGAGATTCGATATCACGCCTTTTACGAGCACGGCGAGACGTTTCGTAAAAGACATGGGCATTGTGCTGGTATCCTTATCCCCAATCCGGTATGGGTCAAAGAGCGCTATACTCACCCCATTTCCCAGACGCACCCCCTCTAATAATAGAGGAGACTTCTGCCAATTGTCTAAGAACAACTGCGCATTGAAACCGTATAGGGGGCGAATCTGATTGTTCACGATGAGACTCATCGTCACTTCGAGCCGGGCGTTGTCTTTGGCTTCCAATGAGTGGTGTAATGTTTGGAACCGCTCCAAAAGGGTTTCTGTTGGGTTCCAAGCCGCAAAAAGGCTTTTTGTGATCATTCAGGTTCCTCAATAGGTAATAAAAAAGCCTTGAGTCTACCTGTTTATTGGAAGCAGGTCTATAGCAGCGGATAATGATCAACCTTTTTAATGTTATCAACACCTATTTGATTTTTCTAAAGAGTGCGATTTTCATTTAAAAACATGGCAACCCAACGATGCGCGCTGAATGCGCCAATGATATTTTTGATGTTTAAAAAAATTTCTGGCTGTGCATCCTGTCATGTACGCAAGGTGTGCCATTTGTGAGGCGAGCGGTTGGCACAATATTAAACAGAAACAATAACGACAGGGATTGTATATAAGAAAGGATTTCTTCGCTAATTTATCGAATTGACGAGATTCTCAATGCGGTATTGAGTACAACGGATTAGGGGATTGAACTTCTTTCTGAGGGGGCTTTCCATTTACCGAGTTTTCATGGAATCAAGTATTTGATATCGCCGACATTTTTATCAGAGGATGTTAGTAATCAAAATACCTCACAATCTATCCGTTTGTCAAATCTCTAAATGACTTTTAGAAAATATACTCAGCACGGGCATAAACTGAACTTTTTTAATGAGGAAGGTGGGCAAGAAAAATACTTTGCCACCCACATAAAAGTTTAAGTTGTGCCCGCGTGCAGTATAGCCGCTTTTTGATTTGATTGCTTTTATCATTTCATGAAGAAATAATTCATAAACGACTGATTTGTAAATAATTTTATATTAATGAGTCACTTTTGTAATTTAATGGGTTCGGATTAAAGCGATATCTAAAAAACTCAATGTTCAAGTTTTTTTTAAACCATTTATAACTACAAGGATTATTTATAATAAAGGATATACTGAGCGGAAATTATAAATCCGTGAAAATATTGAAATGCCTTTTGAACAAAGTAGGGGCAAACCTATGTGTTTGCCCTTATGTGAAATGATTTTTCTGAACATCATATCGTCAAATTTTCACAGATTTGATTTCCGCCCAGTATAATATCAAAACAAGCTGTGAGTTAATAAGTATTAGCCTCATTCATTTCTCAGTGAAACGGAACAACATTTTGACTTTCGAGTTTGGCACAACCTAATCCTTTATTATAAGTAATCCCTGTTGTTATAACTCGATCTTCAAGTTTTTTTAAACCATTTATAACGACAAGGATTATTTATAATAAAGGATTAGATTGTGCCAAGTTTCTTTATTCGTGATTTCACCTTCGTTTAATTTAACCTCGAAGTAACTATTCAGGTACTGTTATTAAGTACAACGGATTAACGAAATAAACGGATTGATAAATCAGATCACAATTGATTTCTATTGACAGACGAGATTTCGCCTTGTCAAGGCTCTTCATTTAAAATCCAATTGACTAATCAATCCGTTTATTTCGTTAATCCGTTGTACTTAATGAGACGGCATGACTTGAGTAGTTACACCTCGAAATGAATGGTGTGATGATGATTCTCACAATCTTATCCTGATAGATAAGCCATCGCTTTCCGTTATAGAGCGATAGAGCTTCGTTAAAAAAACTTGAAGTATCGAGTATAAATGGTTTAAAAAAAAACTTGAACATTGAGAAAAATGAATTGGGGAAAAAAAGTGGTTAATTGAACCGCACTTTTTTTCACAGCGAAGTCTAACTATTCATATTCATATTCATATTGATTTTATTGCGATTTTATAATTTATAAAAATAAATTAAATCAATCTCTTATTGTAATTTTTCCCTCGGTGAGGATAGCGAATTTTTCCAAATTTTGGAAAAACTTTATCAAATGGGAAAAACCTCACTTTTTTTATTCGTCATATTAAAGGGTATGAAAAAAAATAGGATGAATTGAAGCCTACATTTTTTTCGTCACGAATAGGTGGGAAAAATGATGAGGTGCCGAAAAATTAAAATAAAAGACGCAATTTCAAGACACTTTATTTTTTGGTTCATACAATAAAAAATATGTTAAGTGAGGTTTTAATTCGTTTGGGAACAAAATTCGTTGTACTAGATTTTACATGGGTTATTAATTGATAATAAATTAGCAATTATTAATGGCTAATGACTAAATTCAAGGAGACATAATTTATGAAGCACTCGATACCCAGAACGAAACTACACAGATTTTTTATAGCTGTGCCGCGGTAGCGGACTGTACGGAAGTCACTGAAATTCCCCAAGTGAAATGTGAAGCTTTGGTTACTTTTTATAACAGCACGGATGGAACCTGTTTCTGCATAGTTTCCACATACTCCCCTCACCAAATCCTTTATAATCATATATTTTAAGTGACAACTGAGAAAGAAAATATGAATGATATAGATATATCTTGGTTAAATTGGGAATGGATGATTGCTAATAAAGAATGGTTATTCTCTGGTGTTGGCTTATCAGTGATAGGTATTTTATTTTCAGCATTGGGCTTTGCTTTCATTCTGTATAGAATGTACCGACAACGGGGACAAACAACCGTCGTGCAACATGTTGGTCATAATATTGTCGTTAATCCTTATGGTAAATGGTTATTAGGCATTTTTGTTGTATTGATGATTGCTTTATTTATTGGGATTTTTCGTAGCCCTCAAACTGTTATCACTCAAAATATTAGCGATAATGCCAGTAGCCCGGTTCAGGTTCATACTGGAGAAGGTGATAATATTACTATTAACTATTCGGGTATTTCTCCAAAACGATTTCACCAGTTATCAAAAGAGTTGGGCGTTACTAAAATCGCTTTGAAAAACTTTTTTAAAATCACTGAGAAGAAACAAGTTTCCCTTGAAGATTTAGACAATACCTTGCGTGAAATTGCCAAGCATTACAAGGAATTAATGGCAAAGGTTGCGACACTTCATTCTGAAAACCCTGAAGTGGCTAAATTGATAGAACAAGCCAAACAAGCCTTAGAGAATGGTGAATTTGATCAAGCCGAACAACTATTCAACCAAGCCAGTGAGTTGGATATTGAAGCGGCTCAACAAGCCCAAGAAATAGCCAATAAGCGGTTGGTATCGGCTAGTAAGTCTTTAGCTACTAATGGCTACTTAAAAAGGACTCAATTGGCTTATCAGGAAGCGGGGGAATATTACGAAAGAGCGGCTAAGTTGTTACCAGCAGGAAATGATAAGCTTTTAGCTTATTATTTGAATGGGGCTGGGGAGGATTTTTATTATTCCGCATTATATGACAAAGCCAAGCCGTTGTATGAAAGGGCTCTAGCAATTAAAGAAAAAGTGTATTGTAAAGAACACCCAAGCATTGCAACCAGCCTTAACCAGTTAGGCGAATTATACAGAAAGCAAGGCGACTATGACAAAGCCAAGCCGTTGCATGAAAAAGCTCTAGCTATTTATGAAAAAGTGTATGGTAAGGAACACCTAAGCGTTGCAGTTGGCCTTAAGAACTTAGCATTATGGCATTATTCCCAAGGCAACTATGACAAAGCCAAGCCGTTGTTTGAAAGGACTTTAGCCATTCGTGAGAAAATTTTAGCTAAAAAACACCCAAGCGTTGCAATCAGCCTTAACAATTTAGCATCATTGCATTATTCCCAAGGCGACTATGACAAAGCTAAGCCGTTGTATGAAAGGGCTTTAGCTATTAAAGAAAAAGTGTATGGTAAAGAACACCCAAGCGTTGCAACTAGCCTTAATAACTTAGCATCATTGCATAAAACCCAAGGCGACTATGACAAAGCCAAGCCGTTGTTTGAAAAAGCTTTAGCTATTAATGAAAAAGTGTATGGCAAAGAACACCCAAGCATAGCAACCTGCCTTAACAACTTAGCAGAATTACATAGTATCCAAGGCAACTATGAGAAAGCCAAGCCGTTGTTTGAAAGAGCTTTAGCTATTAATGAAAAAGTGTATGGCAAAGAACACCCAAGCGTTGCAAATAGCCTTAACAGCTTAGCAGGATTGCATTATTCCCAAGGCGACTATGACAAAGCCAAGCCGTTGTATGAAAAAGCTCTAGCTATTCGTGAGAAAATTTTTGGTAAAGAACACCTAAGCATTGCAACCAGCCTTAACAACTTAGCAGAATTACATAGAAGCCAAGGCGACTATAACAAAGCCAAGCTGTTGTATGAAAGAGCTTTAGCTATTGATGAAAAAATCTTTGATAAAGAACATCCTAATGTCGCAGGATACCTTAACAACTTAGCATCATTGCATAAAAACCAAGGCGACTATGACAAAGCCAAGCCGTTGTTTGAAAGAGCTTTAGCTATTGATGAAAAAATCTTTGGTAAAGCACATCCTAATGTCGCAAGAGGCCTTAACAACTTAGCAGGATTATATAAAATCCAAGGCGACTATGACAAAGCCAAGCCGTTGTATGAACGCTCGTTAAAGATTTTAAACAAGTTCTTTGATGCTAACCATCCTAATGTGCGTACTACTTCAAAAAACTACAACAGCTTACTTTCTCAAATGACTAACCAATGACTACTAAGATTCGCCTGAACCATTGATTGATTGTAACTACTCACACCTAAAATGTGTAGTACAACAGATTAACGGTATTAACGGATGGATTATGAACGGTTCTAAGCGATTTAATTCTCATTTTCATTCTCATTCTGTCAATAGAAAACTCTGAAGAAAAATCCGTTAATACCGCTAATCCGTTGTACTACATATGGGAACTGAGTAGTTACGATTGATTTTATTATTCAAGGTTTTTGCCTTATTCAAAATACCGCTGAGGCAACCTATTGATTTTACGTATTTTGTTGGGTCATAGGTGGCAACTTGGGTTATGTATCAAACGGGTATATTATTATTTAGCGAGTCTCTATTCTGAGGCTTTGGGGTTTTTATCGATCCTCCAGAACACAAAAACTAATAAATAAAAATATGGACAAATTATTAATTCAAGGCGGAAATCCACTCAACGGAGAAATAAGCATTTCAGGGGCAAAAAATGCCGCTTTACCTATATTGGCAGCCACTTTATTGGCTAATACGCCTTCTTATATTAGTAATGTTCCCCATTTACGGGATATTACGACCATGGTGAACCTGTTAAGGCGCATGGGGGTTGAATTTATTGTAGATGAAACGTTTAATGTTGAAGCCAATAGCAACAATATCCACACATTTAATGCGGATTATGAAATGGTCAAAACCATGCGTGCTTCCATCTTGGTATTAGGGCCTTTAGTCGCCCGTTTTGGTCAAGCGCATGTTTCATTGCCGGGCGGATGTGCGATTGGGGCGCGTCCTGTTAATTTACATATTCAAGGTTTGGTAGCAATGGGGGCTGATATTCAAGTAGAAGGTGGCTATATCACCGCAAAAGCGAAACGATTGCATGGTGCAACCATTGTTATGGACATCGTGACTGTGACAGGTACAGAAAACCTCATGATGGCAGCCACCCTAGCGGATGGTGTGACAGTGCTTGAAAATGCGGCACGAGAACCGGAAGTGTTGGATTTGGCTCGTTGCTTAAACAATATGGGCGCGTGTATTGAGGGTGCCGGTACAAGCACAATACATATAAAAGGGGTAGAAAAACTGTCAGGTACCCGTCACCGCGTTTTGCCTGATCGTATTGAAACTGGCACCTATTTAGTTGCAGCGACTATGACAGGCGGTAAAATTAAAGTCAAAAATACGGAGGCCGGTTTACTCGATGCGGTGTTATTAAAATTGCTTGAAGCCGGTGCCACTATTACCAGAGGGAATGACTGGATAGAATTGGACATGCAAGGCCGGAAGCCCCGTGCTGTGGATATACATACGGCACCCTATCCCGCTTTTCCCACGGACATGCAAGCCCAATTAACGGCAATGAATACCATTGCAAAAGGTGTGGGCATGTTGACGGAAACGGTGTTTGAAAATCGTTTTATGCACATTTCTGAATTGCAGCGTATGGGTGCCAATATTCGTTTAGAAGGCAATACAGCGATTATTAACGGTGTTGAGCGTTTACAAGCAGCCCCGGTCATGGCGACAGATTTACGGGCCTCTGCTGGTTTAGTCTTAGCGGGCTTAGTTGCTGAAGGTGAAACGGTCGTTGATCGTATTTATCACATTGACCGAGGTTATGAGCGAATTGAAGAAAAGCTGACCCAATTAGGGGCACAGATTCGCCGCAGTCATTGATGTGAGTTAACTTGTTTATTAGGGCTTATCTTAGAAGTCTTAAGTAAGAACTCGGTTTTATATCGCCCCTCATTGATTTTTAATTAAATTTATTTAAAAATCAACGGCTTATAAAAAATTAAACAATAACTACAGGGATTCTATATATAATACCTTCGCCAAATCATGGACATATAATAAGGTTTTTAATTGAAGCCTTAAATAATTCCATAGGTTTCACCTATGGCTGACGTTTAACCCCGTTGGGGTTAGGAAATTTTAGTTGAGGAAAAAAATGTTGAGGTGTCACCCCGAAGGGGTTAAATGTGAATAGCCATAGGTGAAACCTATGGAACATGAATCGGGGAAAACCATAATTTTAATCCGTGATTTGGCGAAGGTATTAAGACAAGCGACAGGAATGAACAAATGGAATTTGGGAACGAGGAATATTTATAGCATTTCCCGATTGAATCCAACAGATATATACTGATTTATCAATGAACAGTAAAAAACCTTCAAGGTTTTGAAAACCTTGAAGGTTTCGTGACTTTAATATTTGTCGTTTATTCAATCGGGAAACGCTATAGTACATCTTTGAAAATTTCTAACCCCAAAGGGGTAAAACATGAATAGCCACCGATGAAATCGGTGGAAATATTTTTCTGGTTCCCACGCGCCGGCGTTTGTAACAAAAAATAATGTATTCCGTAACGAGATTACGAACTCCCAAAAAACTCCCAAAGCTTCGTGGACTCCAAAAAAACGTCACAATTAAACGACCAAATAACCTCGTTTATCGGCTATGTTAATCGTGGCTTGTGTGCCTGAATTGAATTCCAAAAAATCATTCTCAATCCCATCGCTGAAAATAATGCCATTTTCAGCCATTTGTGATACCAACAACATGGGTTTTTTATCTGTAATTTTACCAAATACTAACGTTGCTGCCGAGGTGGCACTTGGAAAGGGTTCGCGCACTGTAAAATGCAAGTATTCGGCATTCCAAGGAAAACTACCATCATAGCTTTTGTGTTTATGTTTAGTCTTAGTCATTCGTCCAGAGGAATCTAGCATCACCAATTCACCTTCTTTGATCAACGCTTTGGTAATGTGAGTGGCTCCGACAACGAGGCTTTTAAACCAACCGGTTGAACCTAATCCCGTCGAGACAATGATGCCGCTAGATGAGTGTTGTTCTTGGCGTTGCCCTATTTTTATTTGGTAAAGAGCAGAAGTGTGTGATTTCGGTCCAATAAATAAATCGTTAACGCCGTATAAAGTTTGTCCATTGTTCAAAGTCGCTTTTGCCATTGTCACTTCTTTTATTGGACGGCGCTGTGCAAATATATCAGGAATGACTTTGCTCAAATCAGCCACTTCAAATGGTAATAAGACACCCTCCCAACGTTGTGGTTCAGGATTAACGCCAACAAGCACTTGTCCATTCAGATACTTAACAGTGTTAGCTACTAAACCATCTTGCCCTAAAACAACCACAGTATCTTGCTTGGCAAAAATAAAATTGGGTAAAAAATCACGTTCCAACACTTGGACGCGCCCTAGCTGATGCAACTGAGTTTCCGCCTTCGTGACCGCTTTTTTATAGTTTTCATGCTCTTTTTGATAATCTGAGAAGTCGGCTCCTAAGTGTTCAACATAAAACTGCGCCTGAGCAAGGGTATTGAAGCGGGCAATTAATTCATCCAGACGAGTGCGTCGCACCACTAAAATGATTTTATTTTCGGTAGTACGCTGCATCTTTATTTATTACGCTTAAGTGGTTGTTTTTGCAGTAATTCGGTGAGTAATTCTGGTGAGATATTCAATTGCCCAATTTTTTCAGCACCATCGGCTATATCACGGAAAGCTAATGCGACTAATTGACTCGGATTCATATCCATGCTGGCAAGGGCTTGTAACACTTTCGCATCCACCCCCGCAAGGGCTTGCATCGTGACAGTCAAGCCGTAAGCTTTGGCATCAGCTTCACATTTGACATTTTCTGTCGCGAGGAGAACCAATTCTTTATTGCGTTTTTCCAAAGAAATTTTGCCCGTCATTTCTTCTTCGCGGATTTCTCGCTGTTTTTCTTTCACAGAACGTTCCGCTTCCATTTGTGCTTCACGCACTTGGCGTTTTTTATTTTCAACCGCGATTTCTGTCTGCAACTCGTTTTCTTTAATCGCCCTTTCTTGCTCTACCGCCGCATTACGCCTCGCATAAATGGCTTGATCGGCCTCTTTGAGCAGTTGTTCACGTATATCGGCTTCTAAAGCACGAGCGGTTTCCGGATTTGGCTTAATAGATAAAATGGATAAACCGAGAATTTCTAAACCTAACGAGGTGATTCCTTTGGACGTACTTAGCCCTTCTTGGACTTTTTGTACTAAACTATCAGCCGCACGAAGTGCTTCACGCAAGGATAAATGGGCTAATTCGCCTTGCATGAGCACTTGAATTAAGTTAATCAACCGTTGCGGCAGTTTTTCGGGATCAGTACTGACATAATTGCGGCCTGTGTTATCAAGAGTAAAATTCAGTAATTGTGACAATTGTTGGGCATCAACTACCCGATAAGTGACTTGCCCTTGAATACTAATCTCTTGAAAATCTGCCGTGACTTGGTTAAAAATAAATGGCACATCAACACTTTCCATTGGTACAGTCACCAATGAAGCCGTTGGTGCAAAGTAA